>Ga0134128_10000947_pt1 | contig 39214 bp, 19 predicted proteins | sample KB31754_FD_96462 | JGI IMG/M metagenome (GOLD analysis project Ga0134128, IMG submission 96462) | Terrestrial soil microbial communities with excess Nitrogen fertilizer from Kellogg Biological Station, Michigan, USA - KB3-175-4 | ecosystem: Environmental > Terrestrial > Soil > Unclassified ...
GCCGTCGCCACCGCCACCGCCGCCGCCGAAGCTAGCGCCACCACCACTACCGCAGCAAGTGCCGTCCGGATTGACGAAGTGGTGTTGTCCGCCGCCACCGCCGCCAGCAGCGGCCAATACAGGACCTGAGATTGTCACAGCGTTGCCGGTCGATGTTATGGTAACCAAACCGGCACCGCCACCTAACCCGCCGGAAGAGTTCCAGCCGCCACCGCCGCCGCCACCACCAGAGGTGTTGATGTCGCCGTTTACCGTGATGAAACCGGTGTTCGCCAGGACGGTTACCGTGCCGCCGAAGCCGCCATTTCCACCATGATGGTTGATTGTGAATCCACCTGATCCGCCGCCGCCATAAGTTTGGAGCGCGCCAGTGACGATGTTCCCGGCACCGCTCGACGCATCCAGCATGATATTGGCGCCGTTGCCACCGTTGTTACCGTTGTTTAGGCAGCAAGCCGATGCAGCACCTGCGCCTGCCGTAATGATGTTGCCCGTGTTTATGCCGCCACCGGCGACAACTTGTACGGCCAAGCCGGGGCCAGTCGCCCCACCTGGAGCCAACAAGTTACCGGTCGAGATAGAAGCAGCCGTCGACGCTGTCCCTGCCGTGATCGAACCTGGTGTACCGGCTGTGAAGGTAATAGAGCCGCCGAGGTTCTGACTGGCTAGCAACGAAATGGATCCGGTACCGTTGGTCGCCGCGCCGTTCAGACTCGAAGCGGCAGCCGTAGTTGCAGTCGAAATGTTTCCGATAGCGATGGCATTCCCTGCGGCCGCACCACCGATGATGGTCACGTTTCCGTTGGAGCCATTCTTGCCAAAGTAATCAGCATAGCCACCGGTCGTGATCGAGGCCGATGGGTCCATCGTCACGTGTCCACCACCGGTACCAGACAGGGCTATCAATGTGACGTTGCCGCCGTTCTGATTTTGGAGGGGCGTGCTGGTATCAATCGACACCAATGTCTTGGTCGCTCCGGCACTGAAGTCGATGTTACCGCCGGCTGTGCTAGCGCCGCTGACGGTCAAATGACTCGGATTCGTCGGATCAAATGTATAGCTGGCGCCGGCGACCATACTGATAGAGCCGGAGCCGTCACCGGTCGTGCTCAGTGTTCCTGTACCGCCGTTACCGCTGGCCGTGATATTGCCACCGGACACAATGAGCAAGTTGATGCCGCCGACGTGGAAATTCGACGAGAGCAGGTTCAAACCGCTTGAGCCGATGTCGATACCGTTCTTGGCCGACAAGGACAAGGAACAGCATGGCGCAAAGTTGCCCAATCCGCTGATGCTCAGACTGCCGTTGCTATTATCGATGGCTGTGAAAGCGCCGAAAATCGAGCCGTTGTTTATTAGGCTGGCGGTTTCCAGACCCATGTTGATGACATTCAATGTTCCGAAGTTAGAAATGGTGTTCGCGGTAAGCGCGAGAGTTTTGCCGCCGCCGTTGTCCGATATGGTACCGAGCGTAATCAAACTCTGCGCGATGAATGTCAAGTTGCTCAATACGTCCATCGATCCTGACGGGCTCGACAAGAGTCCGAGTCCGCTCGCATTGACCGTGCCGGCCATCGACACGTTATTCGTGTTCACGGTGACGTTGCGACCCCATACGGAAATGGAGTCATAAGCAGTTCCTGGAATTCCCGCTCCAATCGGAGCTGGGTCTGACGCAATTGTGTTGGTGACGTTGAGCGTGCCACCGGTTAAGTTCACGTTGCCATCGGCGCCCGTGCCACTCGCGGCACCGACACTAACGCCATTTCCGGCTGTCACGCTTCCAATTCCGCCGGCACCAAATGTTGTTACCGTGGTCGAACTCGAATTGTTTAGTCCGCCGCCTTTGCCGCTGCTACCGGCGGAAGAATCATAACCGGTCAGTCCGAATCCGCCACCGCCGCCGAGAGAGCCGGTGGCCGCGGTCAAGCCTGCGGCACCACCGCCGGCGCCAAATGAACCACCGCCACCTCCGGAAACGCCACTGCCACCGGCTCCACCACCTGCAGCAAGGACGGGAGCGGTAATAGTTACATTGCCTGAGCTGCTAACCGTAATATTGCCTGCCGCACCGCCGGCACCGCCAGCACCACCCGTGGTGCCGCCGCCGCCACCGCCGCCGGAACTGTCAAGCAAACTCGTGTTGATCAAACCACCATTAGTCGACACGAGAGCAATCGATCCGCCGGCTCCGCCAGCACCACCATTGTGCAGCGCCGAGCCGAAGGCACCACTACCGCCGCCGCCGAAGGACGCGACAGCAAAAATATCGATATTGCCGGGCGCGGTGAGGGTTGCATTCCCACCATTACCGCCGGGAAGTCCGACACCATTAGCCGTAACGGCAGCGCCGCCATTACCGCCAGTAAACAGCACCACTGCCCGATTACCACCCCCGTTGAGATCCACGTTCCCGGTCGAATTAACTGTCGTCAGGGTCAAACTCGCTGGAGACGCCAGACTGAAGGAATAATTCTGACCGGCGTTAATCTGCACGCTACCTGCATTGGCAGTCCCCGCGGCCGGTGCTGTAAACAAAAGGGCGGGTCCCGAACCGCCGCCGGCGAGGACGTCGCCACCCGCGACAACCTTCATGTTCGCACCATTGGTCGAGAAGATGCCGCCATTAAACAATCCGCCAATATCGACAGTGTTGATTCCCGAGAAGCTGAACCCGGCTGAGGAACCGGTGCCCGCGGACCATGTCCCACCGGCGCCCGCGATGACCAACGAGCCGCCGATGCTGTTATCAACGGCGAGTACGCCAGTAGAAGCCAATGCACCGGCATTGGAGACGCGGGGCGTTTCGATGCCGATTGTGCTGCCGTTTACCCTGACACCGCCGCCTACTGATACACCAATCGAAGCGCTCTGAGCAGTTATAGTCACCGCGCCCGGCGTCCCAATCGAATTGATGCTGCCGCCCAGAGACACATTGCCGGCTCCGACACCAGCGCCGAGGGCGCTGAGGGTGACCCCGCCAGTTGTTGTGGTTCCGGTCGTCGTGATGGTCACAGCATTCGTGCTGAGGTCAAGGTTGCCGCCAGTCAGGCTTGCACCCGTGAATGTGAGTGATGCAGTCGTCGGATCAAAAGTGTAATTTTGTCCGGCGAGCATTTTCAGGTTGCCGCCGCTGGTGCCACCATTGGTGCTAATTGTAAGAGCACCCGGGGCACTGATGTTCTGGCTCGAAACGATCTGGAGATCCTTGCCACCAGTCGCGGTGATCACCGACGCGGGCAAGGTACTGAGATCCAGAGAACCAAGACCTAAAGAGAAGGAATAAGATCCAGCCGAATAACTGCCCGAGCCCACGAATTTGAACGTCGTATTTACGGCGGTGGGGTCACTGTTGTCGACTGCAAAAGCGCCGGTAGCGACAATCGCCCCATTATTCTGCACTTCCGGCGTCTCAAAAGCTATCGTCGAGCCATTAACGTTAACGCCGGGATCGAGGATAACTCCCTGCCCTCCTGCAAGGGCGTAGATGGCACCGGCATTAATGGTGGCACCGAACGATACGATTCCAAAACTACCATTCGGAGCGCTTAGGGTGAGGGAGCCTGCGCTCGAGGTCGCTGTCGTATCAATCGAAACACGACCGGAGCCGCCGTTGCTCAAATCAACCAGACCACCGCCGGACGCGAAGCTAGTAGGCGTCACGGTGGCAGTAGTTGGATCGAACGTGTAGTTCTGTCCGGACAACATAGTCACATTGCCACCATGCGTAGCAATCGCGAGCGGTGCAGTGGAATTGATGATACCGGTTGCGACGACTTCAAGATTCGCGCCTGTTGCCAGTGAGGTCAGGTTCGCCAGAGGTATTGTGCTCAGATCATAATTAGATGATGCCGTAATACCATTGGAGAAGCTGTACGTTCCGGCCACGTACGTTCCGGCGCCGGTAAGCGTAAGCGCCGTCGCGGTGGTGTTGCCGGTTCCGTTGAGCACGTCGCTATTGTCGATCGCCAACGTGCCGGTTGCCGTAACTACGCCGGCGTTGCTCACCTGAGGTGTTTCGATGCCAACCGAACTGCCGTTCACATGAACGCCTGGCAGTACGTTCAGTCCGCCTTCCGAGGTGATGGCTACTGCACCACCTGTAATGTTGGCGCCTAGGGTAACCACACCGTTAGTGGTGGTGCCACAGCAGTCATTGTTAGCAGTAAGCGAAATCAGACCGGTACTCGTAATGGATACGTTGTGCTGACCGGCGACGATTGCATTGTCGGCCGACAAATCAATCGCGCCACCGTTGCTGCGTCCCGCAGAAAGATCTAATTGCCCAGTGAACGCGTTAATGTTGTAATACTGTCCAGCAGTCAATGAGACGTTGCCGCTGCCTGTGTTCATTGCCAACGTCCCGGCGCCAGTTGCATAGATGTTGCCGTCCGCAATAACTTGCAAGCTCGAGCCTGGCGTGCTCAGGGCAGTCGCAGGCAGCTGCGCCAAGTCAATGTTGACGCCGGCCGGCAAATTCCCATCTTCGACCGAGAAGCTGTAAGCGTTAGCGGAATAAGTTCCGGTGCCTGCAAACGCGAGCCCGGGCGAAGCGCTGCCGTTACGCTCGTTATCCACGACGAAGCTGCCGCTCGTGCCGGAAGCAATGATATGGCCATTATTGGTGATCAGCGGCGACTCGACGATTTCGACGATGTTGCCGGAAACCGTGCTGGATGCACCGATGGTCAGCGACGTGCCGCCTTCGATCACGACGGTTCCGCCCGTCACATTTCCTCCGAAAGATGCGACACCGGTTCCAGGGACCAGATTCTTCCATGCAGCGCCGGCGAGAACAAATCCGCCGTTAGCGGTGCCGTTGCTACCGGCCGCATTGATGGCTACAGCATGAGTACTGAAATCCAGGCTACCGCCACTGTTATTGCCTGGCTGGATTGGACCGAATGAAATATTCGGTCCTGGCGGATTCGGTAATTGGAAGGGCGAGGTTGAGAAATTGAACTGCGGCTTGAACGTGTACATCTGACCGGCGGCAATTAGAACGTTGCCACCGAAGCCAGAGGCACTGCTAGTGTCGATCGCACCTGCGGTGCTCGACGTGATGTTGCCGCTGGCTATAGCCATAAACGGCTGCCCATTTGTCTTGAACGAAGTCCCGTTGATCAAGTTGCCGAAATCGATGTTGCCCCCGGGATTATTGCCACCGGCCGACACGCTCATGCCACCACCCGGTGTCCATGTACCTGCGCCTGTAAACGTCAAACTTCCGTTGCTGTTATCTACAGCGATCATGCCGCTTGAAGTTACGCCGCTGCCGGTTGAGGTATTTGCAACGGTCGGGGTCTCCATCACAACGTTGCTGCCCGTGATTGATCCAGCGGCGGCGACTGTAACACCTGTCGCAGCCGTGACACTGACTGCACCACCGTTGATGGCACCGCCAACGCTGACTGCACCGGAAGTACTAGAACCAGCCACGATTGCAGACGAGCCGCTGCTGCCATCAACTGATCCATTTGTGTCATAAGTGATCGTCTGGTCGATAGCTCCATTACCAATCGGCTGAGCAGTCGCAAGCGTTACAGCACCGCCATTATTAGCCGTGGAACCAGCAGCATTGATCGCACCGGTCGTAATCGTCGTACCACCCACATGTCCGGCAACGACTGTGACACTGCCACCCGCGCCGGCGGTCGACGACGTGTTAATAGCGTTTGTACCGAGATTGACCACGCCACCCGTCGCGCCGTTGGCTAACGCTGCCAGGGTGACGTTGCCACCACCCGAAGAGCTATGTGTATCAATGACGGTAGCCGCCCCGCTGTGAAGATCGATGTTGCCACCGAGATTGCTACCGCTTGAAAAATCGACAGCAGCGGTTCCCGTGGTATTGCCATTGACAGGAGGATTGCCGCTCACAGTTGTAGTTGTACCGCTGCCACCGAGAGTGGCGGCCGTACCGGCGATGATGGTGACGTTCTTGCCAGGATCAACTATCGCACCACCGGCACCAGCGGTAACGTTGCCATTGGCGATCACAACAACATCTTCGGAGAAGGTGTTTACACCGTTGATGGCGATGGCTCCAGTACTAACGAACACTGGATCGTTGACTTTGTTGTTGCCCAGGATCAAGTCGGAAGTATTAGCAAACAAATTCTCAACGTTGGCGAAACTGTTGAACTGTCCGCTCACTGTTCCGACGGTACCATTGATTGTTCCATTCGCGCCGGCGTAGACGTTGAGATTCTTCGACAAATAATTGCCGCCATTGAGCGTTACGCTGTCGCCACCGAGGTTGCTGATATTGATGTTGTTCGGCGCCTGGAAGGTTCCGCCGGTAGCGTTAACCGTAAGGTCCGCTGCAGTGATGGTCGAAAGATTGATATTGCCGAAAGTGGTAGCGACCGTTCCGCTGTTGTTGACGGTGCCGGCACCGGTAACCAGGTTGACGCCGCTCGTAGCATTTGCGGTTCCAGCGTTGTTGATCGCGCCGCCTGCCACCAATGTCAATGCGCCGGAGCTCTGGATGCTGCCGGAGTTGGTGATGTCGTTAGCCGCCGCCAATACGATGTTGAGCGATTGATGGACGCCAGGCACCTGGCTCGAAATCAAACCGCCGACTTCGTTGTTGATGTCGCTAGCGGCGATGACTGCATTATGCACGTTGGCATTTCGCGCGACATCGTAAATCGTGCCGAAGTTGAACAGGTCGCCATGAATAACGAGCGCCTTAGCCGAAGAGACATTGTCGTAGCCGGTGACGCCCGCTGGAACCACAAGCTCCGAAGTGCCTTTTCCGACTGCCTGATTGATGGAGAATGATCCGCCCGTGGCGACACCGTTTGAATCGAGCGTGATTGTTTGCGACCCGCCCCTCACCATTTCCTGAATGGCGACAAATTCGGCTGCGGTTACGCTCGCGCCCGCTGTAAATGTCTGCGGAGCACCACCGACGTTGATTGTGACGGAACTAGCGTGCGCAAAAAGGTTTGTGCCCAGCACCACGTTATTCGAAAAACTGCCCAAGTTCATCGCATTGATGGCGACAGGTGAAGCGAACGTGGGGATGTGGTTGATGTTGTTGACGATAGGTACCTGGTTGATCACCGGCACGAAGTTATGCACAACGTGGGCATTGGGGTTAGCCACAGGCCCGTTGGCACTGTGGGCATACGCTGGAGCCATCGGCACACATTGCGCACCCACGAAGCACAGCGACATGACTGCTGCGAAGCGAGACTTGAGTGTGGTTTGGATCGATTTACGCATGTTGGCTCCGTTCGATTTCATTGCTTGTTGCGTGCCGCTTTGTACTATCCGATGTTTGCGTGATGCCTTAGGGCTTGGGCGTTTGTGTCGAGGCTCGTTACTTAGTCGCTCTCGATACTGGCCTCGCCCCGACGGATCCTCTCGTCGCGGCGGATCCTGAATACTCGAAAACCGGGCGGCGTCGCTGACACCGTCCGAATGAGGCTGGTTGCCTCGTTCCCTGAATAAGTTAGTAAGTCGATCGATTGCTTTGCGTACCCGCTCAAATGTATTTGGCGCGGTGCTCATAGCCGTGTTATTCAAGGTTAGCCTCCAGGCATTCCTGAGTTCCTGATTCCTGATTCCTGGGTTTCCATGGTGGCACTTTCGCCGTGGTGGCGTATTTAGTGTCAACTCCTTGCGCGGATGTCAGAAGACATGAGTGCAAGGGCACACATAATGCCATAGCGGTAGAGGCCATAGGTGTTAATTTGGATCGGCTGACAACCGTAGGCAATGTCGCTCAAATGCAAAACTGATCTGTGTCTTGCAAAACCGACAGAAGTCACGAAGTTCGCGTTAAAGCGAAATTAATCCATCTACCGGGAACATCCAAATCGATATATATGAAGATTGCATTTGGATGTCGCACGTTTTACTAACAGCAGTCATAGGCGTCACACTCATCGCTTGAGCGAGTGATACCGTTCGTGATACCACGTTACGTTTGTAAACGTGAGCGTGGTGTAATGTGCCTACCTTATATATAAAGGCCAACAGCGGGCTTTCGCCCGCCGCTACCATCCTATGATCAGATAGTTATAGCCTACGAACGCGCGTGGCTGAGGCGGCGTGATTGCCAGATCTCCAGCGCCTTGTGCCGTTTCTTAGTCCCTTCAGCGGCAAGCTTCTGTTGATCTTGCGGCGTCAGCAATTTATCGAAGATTCGATCGCCAACGTTGGCGGCAGCTTTCGGCGTCTTGTACCCAAGCTCGCGCGCGATTTCCGTCCAGCTCTTGCCGACGCTAAGCAAATCGAGCAAGCGTGCTTCTTTGGCGGAGATGTCGTCGCGAATGAATACGTGACGCATCATGCTCGCCACCAGAATTACTTCGCCTTTGATTGCCATCTTCAGTTCCGCAAGCATCTCGGGAACGTCCGAGATGCGAGCGCGTTTGCATAGATATCCGTCACAACCGGCTGCCAGTGCACGTTGTCCGTCAGCCGGAGACTTCGAGTTGGTCAGCACGATGATGGTGCCGTAGAAACCTTGTTGGTGACGAAGCTCTTCGAGAATGCGAATGCCGGCAAGAGAGCTTACCGTCTTGTCGCCTCGCGACATGGGAAGTTGCAGGTCCAACAAGACGCAATCAACTTCGTGAATGTCAGGCCGTTTCACACGACCTAGCGCATCGGCTTCGCAGCTGATCACTTCCACCACTTGCAGCTCGGGGTCTTGCTCTATGACCCGGCGCAAGATGCTGGAGAAGTCCTCATCATCTTCGATGATTAGTATCTTAGTCATGGTGTTCACCACTTCGGATGTTTCCGTTTCCATTTCCTTCTCTCTCTGATGAAGCGTGTTCTACTGTGCCGTCGGACAAAACTTTTGCTGGGTCTCTTGCGCGCGGATTAGCGTCCTCTTCGGAATGCGGGCTTCCGCCCGCCGCTACATTGCCGGCGTCGTCCTCTTCGCACATCGGAATTTTCAGCTTGAAAGTGGTTCCCTTCCGAAGGACGCTGCTGACTGAGATTTCACCGCCCATGCCTTCGATCAGCGTTTTAGCGATGTCTAATCCTAACCCCTGTCCGGTCTTTTTATTAGGTTCGACTCGATATCCCGGCTCGAATATGTGATCGATATGCTCGGGCGCGATCCCCTTGCCATTGTCGGCGATAGCTATATTGTGAAAACGACCGTTGGTTTCCGCTGAAATCATGACGTGCGTTCCTTCGGGATTGTGTTTCACCGCGTTCCGGATCAAGTTGTCGACAACGCGGGTAAACTCCAATTGATTGACTCGCACCCACATGGGAATGTCGGGACGCGTCCATTCCAGTGTCGCGCCGTTGACCGTAGCGTGAGGAACCTGCCCGTCCACGCAGTCGTGAAGAATCTCGGTGAGATCGCAACGCACGGCATTGGCCTTGACTTCGTTGGGGACGGTTTCATAGTCATACGATTGCACGAGTTGATCGATGAGTTCGCAAAGCTTGTCAGAGGACTTCACCAGGCGTCCGACTTTCTCGCGCGCTTTGGCATCCTCGAGCTCCATCATTTGTAGTTCGGAAACCGTCCAATTCAAAACACTAACAGGAGCATTGAGGTCGTGGTTGATACGGCGCACAAATTCGTGCCGGCGCTTTTTGTCTACCAGAATTTCGCGATTCTGCGCTTCTGCTTCGCGGCGGTTGATCTCGGCCTCATATTTCTGCTCCTGTAGTACGAGCTTTTCCTCCGCCGCTTTCAGCTCAACCTGGAACTTCTCGGCGCGCTCTTGTTCGCGTTCGAGAACGATGGCTGCAAGCGTCGCGAAGCCAATCATCAACGTGGGCACAAACATCGGCACAATCAGGCCGGTATAACTAAACAGCACACAAGGAGCGAAATAAACGCCTGCCATCAGCAAGCCGCAGACGCACACGTCTTCAAGCAAACGCACGAGCCGCGCTCGACGCGTTTTTCGCTGACGCAGCCAGCGAGATTGCAGCCCCTTCCATCCCACCCAGATGCCACCACATGTGATGGCGACCAAAAGCAAATACACAAGTGATTCCGGAAACGTCAAGCGCACCGGCCACGAATGGCGCGTGATCGTATCCGTCGCTTGCGCCAGAATTTCCGTCCCCGACATCTGATTGTTGCCGCTGCTGGTATATGCCGTGCTATACACGTCCGTGATGCCGTCCCCGAGAAACACGATGGCGCCTTTGATATTCACATCGCCGCTCTGCGGATTAGTGATCAGCGCGCGGCGATCGGGATCGAGCAAATACACTAGCGGCCTGGTAGGATAAAAATCCGTGCGGGGCGGACATCCGAAATCGATGTCCATAGCATCGCTGGGCAAATCAGCCGGAATCTTCCGACCGAGGGATTCGAGCGTTTTGATCAAAATGGATTTAACGACTTTTCCATCGCCGCTCGGATTGCTGATATCCGCTATGTCGGCACCAATAGCGCGCTTGGTGAACAATCCGCGCACAACCTGATCATCGTCCTGGATGACGCAGGTGATGCCTAAATACTTCTCTTCGACGTCAGTGTTCGGCTCGAGTTTTTGCAGCTCTTCGACAATGCCACCTGGGCGAGTGGGCGTTCCCAGCTCCACAACATGGCTATCGCTGCCCGAGTTGACAGTTTCCACCATGAAAATCGGCACCTTGCGTCCGTTTTGTCCCACCGCCCACTTGTGAATTACGTCGGCAATCTGCTTGTCGCCATCCGCATGCTGTGGGAAGTCGTTATCGAGGATGATCGCAGCGGCGCCATTGGTCGCCAGGAAATCAACCATCTCGGCCCATGTGCGGCGAGGAAGAGGATACTTACCGAGCGGCTCCATCCACGGAAAGTGCTTGAGCGCCTCGTCGGGCGGCTCGTCCTCAAGCATGCGGTTGAAGATGACGATATTGTTCTGAATCGGCGGATGGTTGTTTTCCACCAGCCAGCTGAGTGTGTAATCCCAATGCCACCAGGTGCGCGGCACTTCGCGCTGCTGGTGGTAATCCCACAACGTTTTCGGATTCAGACGCTCCAAACTCTTCTGCGACCACGCCAACCAGGGGCGCGTCTCAAAACGCACGTTGATCGTTTGCAACTCCTGCCGGTCGAAAAGCCTGATGCTAAGCAGCACTTCGCCCACGACAAAAGCCACAGCCGCAAACATGATGAAGAGGCTGAGCAGAAAACGTGATCTAGGCTGTGACTCGTTAGCGATGCGCTATTCCTCGTCGGTTGTCCTGCTTGGCGGGCTTGCGCCCGCCGGTACACTGCGTTGACCAACGGGCAGTGCGTTGATCACAGGGTACCGTAGTCAAAATACCCGTGCTGCACGCGGTCAAAACCCAGCAACGGAGAGCGCTTTACGCAATTTAGGGCGACGCATGGCGTCGCCCCTATGCGAACAGACTCAGCCCAGCAGGATTGACTCAGCGCAAGTTGATTCCGGAGGTAATGTTGTTGATCGTGCGCCCGGCAGTGTTTACAGTATTGCTGAGCGTGTTGTTTAACGTCGTCGTCAACGGAGACACGGCACCACCGGGGTTGATGCCGGTGGGGGAGATGCCCGTCGGCACAATGTTGGTTGGTGCGCCCGCCGGCATTATGCCGGTTGGCATGATCATTGTCGGCGCCAGAGGAGTTGCGCCAATGGCTGCTCCGAGCGCACTGGTAGGCACAACTGCGCCGGTGCTGGTGGCAGTCGGGAGACTGCCGGGCATTGTCTGGAATGCACTCGGCGCCGGATTCTCGTTGTAAAACGGAGTCTGTGCAGGCTTGTCCGATTGCATCAAAGGTTGCTCGAGAAAATCCTGCGTCGGCAGCGGTTTTTCGACGTCTTCAAACACACCTTTGCCCAGTTGTTGCTGCGCACTCTGGTCCGCGGCTTCGGCCGCAGGCGGAGTGATTGGCAGCACGGGCAAAGCCATAGGCATAGCTACTTTCGGGGACGAGGCCGAAGGCGCCATTGAGCTGGCCGCCGGCATTTGCGAGTAATAGTTCGATGGATTGAATATCATCCCCTTCGGAGGAAACTGCTGCGCCACAGGCGGCAACTTGAACAGCCCACCGACGAATGGTCCGACGAAATAATCCGCTTTGGTTGGGACGCCCTGGATCTGGACGGCAGTTTCCAAAACTTTGGTTAATTGCTTGGCGTCAGCCAGATGAATGTTGAGCATAGAACCGGGAAGATTAGACTGCTCTTCTTGAATGAGAGGCATGCTGTCAATCAATCCGCCCGCATTGAGCAGCGGATGCTGCTTCAACGCTTGGCTATTAGATGGATAGACGTTGGTTGATGCCTTCGGATTTTGGAAGAGAGGCATCTTGCACTTCTCTTGTCGGTCGTAAAGAATATCGGTCACGTAGTTGGAAATTTTCGGTGGCGCCGCCGTAGGCTGCGGTGAACTGTTGCTCTTTTGCTGTGTGTTGTTGGTTTGATAGCCGATAATCTCGTATACCGCGCCCGGCTTCAGTGTGGCCGAGCTGTGATCGAGGCGGTTCAGAATCTCGACTGTTCCTTCCATAACGGTAAAACGAGTGACGGGTCCCTTAGCTTGCACCAAAACTGTGGTGCCTCTGATCCGCGCTTGTAGAACTTTGGTCCATATGTAGTACGCATCATGATCCTTGCGATTCTTGTCCAGGCGGAACAACATCTCGCCGCCCGTCAGATAGACCATGCGCTTGTTGGGCGCGATGGCAAAAACAGTGTTTGACCATGCACGTGTTTTGACATTCGGCCAGGAGACTTCCGCCCACGAGTTGTTGCCCGTGCCGATTTGCATGCCTTCGCGTAACTTGTCGTTCTTCTCAGCGCGCTGCGGCTCGCCCCAAATTTCCTTTTCCCAATCGACGAATCCGCGCTTCAACACGGTGCCGGACATTGCGGTGATGGTGGCAATCGCATCGCCGGTGAGAACCGGGTCGGACTGGGTGCTCAGCGCCTGGGCGCCGGGAGCCGCCATGCCACCGTAGAAAAACGCGGCTGCCACCAATGCAGTGAGTTTACGTCGCAGCTGTGACATTGGTTCGTCCTCCGGCCAGTTCAGTCCGAGTTGGGTCGCGCATAGCAGGCATCCCCACGAGGTTTATACCCGCGCCCTATCACTTAAGATGTTAGTTACACGGTTTCCAACAACGCAATTGGAAAACGGCTAAAGCCCCGTCAGGCTGGTATTTCGGCTGGGCCACGCGGGCTGCCGCCGGCCGGCACAGTGCTGCAGCGAAGTGCCGCCAGCCGCATCTTGGTGACGATTTGCCGCAATCTGTGGGCAAACATGTGCATGCTCGCCGGGCGGCTCGAGAGCTCGGGCGTCAAACAATCCAGCAACAGCGTCCGAATTGGGTCCGGCAGGGCGCGATCCCCCAAAGCCTCATCGTCGGGCAGGATTGGGAGTTCGCCCTGGCGGTATTGCACTGCTGGAAAGACGTCCCGTTCGAAGGGAAGCCTGCCGACAAGCGTTTCAAAAAGTAACAAAGCCACCTGATAGACATCGGAGGAAGCCGTGCAAATTCGATTGAACAATTGCTCGGGCGAGGCGTAGAGAAGGCTACCGCTGTCGGCGACTTCTGTCTCATCGCCGTCTTCAGAAGCGATTCCGAAGTCAAACAACATCACTTTATCGACGCCGTCGTTGGTGCGCACCATTATATTTGCCGGTTTGATATCGCGATGAACGACGCCCCGTTCATGCGCATGGGCAAGGGCGTCGGCAACTTGCAAAACAAGATTGCAGGCGCGCAGCACAGGCAGGGCTCTGCCGTTTGCCACCATCAAAAGATCGAGAGTCTGTGCGCGGACAAGATCCAACGCCACAAACGGCTCGCCTTTCAGAGTCTCGCCTTGATCGAGAACTCTGACAATATTCTCGTGATCCAATCGCGAGAGAACTTTGGCCTCGCGTCGCAATAGGCGAACGGCATCCTCACAGGATTTGGCGTTGGCATTGGGAACCTTCAACGCCACTCTCAAGCTATCGGCGTAACGAGTGGCAAGATAGACAACGCTCAATCCACCGACTCCAAGCACGCTTTCCAGCTTGTATATCGCACCGCCCTTGGTGACAACAATCGCACCGTCGCCCGTCTTTACCCGGAAAGGTTGAGTGGCGATGAACCGATGCATGGGCGCCGGTTGCACGCGGGTAATGGTAAGAGTTGATTTCGGGTTTGGACTTTGCATAGATACCGCGATTCCGGAGCTTGAGCGTATGGGTTAAAAATGGGCGGAAGTCCGCCGTTGCGTGTCATGCCGTTTTGACACACCCCCGATACCTTGATGCTAGGGAGGAATTTTCCAACAAACCAATTGGAAAATTGGTTGTGTTCAGGGTGAATTCGAGCCTGCTGAGCTTTTGGTGGCGTGGCAATTGTAGAAATTCCGTTTACACTGTGCAATATGCAACCCGATATGTCGCTTATGTTTGTCTTGGGGGCCGCTTTGTGTACCGGCTGGGCATTTGTGTTGCGTTGGATTTTGTGGAGGCAATTGCGGCAAATTAAAGGCGGGCTTCCGCCCGCCGCTACAATAGCCCCCGCAGCGGCGGGCGGAAGCCCGCGTTCCGATCTTGTACCGGCGACTAGCCCGCTTCGTCCGGCAGAATTAGCCTATCTCTGGCGCGACGGCGACATGACCCACACGATGCTGGTGTTGGTTGTCGATCTGGTTCAACGAACCGTCAAGTCGCACGGCGATCAGGACTTGATCGGATTGCAACCATACGAAACAGCGATCATCACCAACGTCAAAGACTTTGTGGGTCGCTGGGCACATGGCAAAATTGGCGAGATCGTTGCTGTCAGAGATATCGCCAATCCAATTCAGTGGCTTGTGCGAGTGCGAGCTATCAAGGCATTCTTCGGCGATACTTTGCGCGGATTCGTTAAGGACTTCACCAAAGATCCTCTCCATATACGAAAGTATTTTTCCTGGTCCGGCATCGTTCGTTTTACCATCGAGCTTTGCACAAGCAGCGCCAAACATGGCGTCGAGCACTCGCTGCACGATTTGCTTCTCGCCAACGGCATGTTGGTGCCGCCGGCGCGGTGCCGGCGGTATGCTTGGGTTGCATTATTACCGGCACCGGCAATGGTGGCAGCCGCCGTAACGTTGGATTACCAATTCCTTCCAAAAGGCCAGTGGCTGGCATTTGCAGTCGTCTTCGCTTTCGGAGTTTTCAATGCCGCCGGCATTCGCGCATTGCTCGCTTTGCCGGCTCTCGTGCCAAGTTATGAGGAATTTCGTCGCATCGCAGCCGAGCTGCCGCGCAGCGGCAAACGCATGCTTCTGGTGAAGACCGTGCTGCGTTTCTCACGTCTTCTCATTGGCTGGCTAACACTCGTTTTGTGTTTGCTGTTGGCCGCTGTTGAATTCGGCATAGAAACACTACTCTTGCGATTGCTGCCAGTCGAGGCGCTGCCGTTGCTGGCAACCTCGACGATTCTCGCCTTGCCCATTATTCAAGCGGTGCTCGATTGGCATTCCTTGACGACGCGCGATCACGCATCGACCATGGCGGTGAAGCTGATTGCCGAAGCGCACCGCCGCATTGCCGCCACAAGCCCGCTTGAACGGCTGAAAGAGATGTTGACCGACCCCAACTACGAGCCGCAGTTTTCAGAAACGCTGGCTATATATGGAATAGAAACGCTCTGGCTGCTGGGATAACGCGTTGAGTTCAAAGACATAGGGCGAAGCATGGCATCGTCCGTACAACCGTTATAATGCAAGGCGATAACTCGGGAGAATATCATGGCAAGAGGCCTGAGCAAGGGCTTTGTGGGCATCATCACCGGCGCCTCTACCGGCATCGGCAAAGCGATGGCTCTGCAATTGGCAAAAGACCACAAAGCCAAGCTGGCAATAAACGCGCGCAGCGAAGTCGACTTGGAAGCCGTGGCATTCGACATTCGAAAAGCCGGCGGCGAGGCCGTCACCATATCTGGTGACATCAGCGACGAGAGCGTCCGAGGCAAGCTCGTCGAGACCTGCAAATCGAGCTTCGGTGAAATCGACATGCTCGTGAACAATGCCGGGTTTGCCAAACCCGGCTTGATGCAAAACCTCTCACCCGGCGATTGGCGCCATGTTTTCGACGTCAATGTTTTCGCGCCCGTCGAACTCACTTACGCACTCTTGCCGGATTTCCTGTCGCGCAAGCAAGGCACAATCGTCAATATCGCCTCCGTTGCCGGGAAGCTCGCCTTTCCGGGCAGCGTCTGTTATGCATCCAGCAAATTTGCGCTCACTGGATTTTCCGAAGGCATGGCTGCAGAGCTGGGTCCGAAGGGAATCGACGTTATCACTGTTTGCCCCGGACTTGTGCGCACCGAATTTTTTCGCAAAAACAACAACTCCAAAGACATCACCGCGATGGCAGAACAAGGCACCCTGGAGGGCTGGGTGATCAAACACATGTTGAGCATCAGCTCCGAGGAAGCGGCAGACTCCATCATTAAGGCCTGCGAGCGCGGTGGTTGTCAGGAAATCGTGCTTACCGGCGCCGGTAAAGTTATTGAAAGACTCACGGGCGTCTGCCCGCCGGCTGCCTGGTGGCTTAGCCGTTTCGTACCGGCGGACAGGGGCCCCAAGCCGAAATCCACGGTCAAAACGTAAACTTACAGGCCGCGTCGGACCAAGGCGTCTGCGTTACCAGCCACGCCCGTACGGGTACAATTTGTAGGGTTCTCATAAATCTATATGGCCGATAACGATTCTGATCGCACAATCAGCACCGGCGGACGCAGCAATGTGTCCGGTGGCAATTTGGCGCCACGCAAGCCCGATCCGTTGCTGAATACCGTCTTCGCCGACCGCTACACCATCCTGGAAGTGCTCGGCAAAGGCGGCATGGGCGTCGTTTATAAAGCGCGCCATGATTTGATGGATCGTCTGGTGGCAATCAAAATGATGCTGCCGCAGTTTGTATCTGATGATGTTTCTCTGGCGCGATTCCAACGCGAAGCCAGAGCCGCAAGCAAGATCAATCATCAAAATGTGATTACCATTCACGACTTCGGAATTACCCCTGATACCGGCGTCGCCTATCTCGTCATGGATTATGTAGAGGGAGAAACCCTAGCCGCCGCGATCAAACGCGACGGCCAACTTGGCGTCGGCCGCGCCGTCAAAATTTTCCTGCAAGTTTGCGACGCACTGATTACCGCACACCAGCAAGGCATCATCCATCGCGACCTGAAACCGGGAAATATTATGCTGGTTACACAGCAGGACAAGCAGAAAGATTCTGTCAAAGTGCTAGATTTTGGCGTGGCAAAACTGGCTGCGGCCGAAAATGAAACGGATCAACAGCGGCTGACGACAACTGGTGAGATCTTCGGAAGCCCAGTGTACATGAGCCCCGAGCAGTGCAGCGGCGCAACGCTCGATGCGCGTTCTGACATTTACGCACTTGGTTGCGTGATCTATGAAACGCTTACCGGCAAGGCGCCTTGCATTGGCAAAAATGCGCTGGAGACGATCAGCCGGCACATTACCATGATGCCTGCCTCCTTCTCGGAAGCTCGACCCGACCTGCACATACCGGAATCGATTGAGGAAATCGTATTCAGGGCGCTGCAAAAAGATCCGGACAAACGCCAGCAGTCAATGCAGCAGCTGTATGATGAACTGTCGGTCGGTATGCCGGGCATGTCCGCTTCGGCGATTTCGCAGCCGGACTTGCGTCGACAGTCGCTGACCGGTCGTGAAACAGCAGGTTTAAAAACCACCGTACGTATGGCGGACCAGTCCGCGGCTACTGCAAACAATAGGGCACTGCCGGTGGTGGCAGCTTGTATTGGCGCGCTCGTCATCGCAGGCGGAGCGCTGGCATGGTTCATGCAGAGCCATGCCAGCCCGGGTCCAAAGGCCGCCGTCCAAGTGACGCCGGTGACGACTACGACGGAGCACCATGGTAGCGGCGTTCGAAAGCCCGCCGTCCAAGCGCCATCAGTGACTACTAGTACAGATACAAAACCGTCGACGCCAGCCACAGATACAGATACAAAAGAATCACCCGCCGCCACGACTACGACAGTCACAGCGTCCTACGGCGTTGAAACGAAAGGTAACTCGCCGCTACCAGCCAAGCTGACCGCGAAGATACTTGCAAAGATAACAGCTAAACATGTTACCAAGCTGAAAGTAAACAAGGTCGTCGACGATGTCGCACCGGCGCCCGTGAAGCATCATCATGACTCAGACTACTACGACTACGCAGTGCGTCACGAAAACGAAGGTTCGCCCGCGCAATTGCCAGGCAAGCTCTTCGGCAACGAGTAATAAAGCCTGAAAATAACACCGATCCTTTACACTGCTGTGGTTAAATGACTGCGGTTGTTCGGGAGACTTTCGATGAAAAGAGTGTTGTGCACGTTCGGCGCTGCCACGTTGCTCATGGCGACGCAATGCGGGCTTGCGCCCGCCGCTACCATGCATGCACCCGCGGAAAGCGGGCGTGCGCCCGCCGCTACAACGCAAAACAGCGGGCTGAAGCCCGCCGGTACCGCAGTCCAGAGCGGGTTGACGAAAATCCAATCGGATGCGGCCAGTGGTATCACCGAATACCGGCTGAACAGCAACGGTTTGCAGGTGCTGTTGGCCCAACGTCCTCACACTCCAATCGTTACCGTGATGGTTGTCTATCACGTCGGCTCGCGCAATGAAGCCGTGGGTTACACAGGGTCAACCCACTTTCTCGAGCATATGATGTTTCGCGGTACCGCCAAGCATGATCCGCTGAAAAACACCGGCATCGACGATATTTTGAAACCGATTGGCGGCATCAACAATGCCACCACTTATTACGACCGCACCAACTACTATGAAATCGTGCCGGCACAATATTTGGGCGTGTGTTTGGAGCTGGAGGCTGATCGCATGCGCGGCGCGCTGCTGCGCGAAGCAGACCACAAGTCGGAAATGACCGTAGTCCGCAATGAGCTCGAACGGGACGAAGATGATCCCGTGCGCCTGATGGAAGTCAACGAATTTGCTCAAGCCTACCAGGCACATCCTTATCACCACCCCGTGATCGGCTGGCGCTCAGACGTAGAGAACGTACCGATTGCTCGGTTGCGCAAGTTCTACAATGATTTTTACTATCCAAACAACGCAACGCTCGTCGTCATCGGCGATTTTCAGACGCCGCAGGCGTTGAACCTGATTGCCAAATACTTCGAACATGTTCCTGCATCGCCGGCGCCATTCCCGCGTGTCTACACTACCGAGCCGGCGCAGCAAGGTGAACGCCGTTTCGTCGTCACTCGCGGTGAAGATTTGCCCAAAGTGGAAATCGGCTTTCACATTCCTTCAGCCAAATCGAAGGATACCTATGCCCTCGAGGTTTTGAGTTCTATTCTCGGCGACGACAAAAAACAGTCGAGCCGCCTGTACAAGGCGCTTGTCGACACCAACATCGCTTCGGATTGTTATGCGTATAACTACTCGCTGCACGATCCGGGGATGTTCACCTTGCTGGCAACGGCGACGCCGGACACGCCGTCAGAAAAGATTGAGACCATCCTTTTCGATCAGACGCAAAAGCTCGCGCACGAACCAGTGACAGACGCAGAACTGGAGAAAGCAAAGAAATCCGTCTGGAAACGCATGAAGCTGGATGCCGCAGACCCGAGTGGAATGTCATCGCAACTGGCTGAAGCAATTGCCGTTGCCGACTGGAAATGGTGGGTGGATTTCGAGAACAACATTAGAGCTGTGACGAAAGCGGATGTTCAGCAGGCGGCGGCGCGCTACTTCACCAAGCGGAACGAGACGGTTGGTTATTACTATCCTACCCATAAGCCAAACGGCAAGGGCACCCCATCAAGTGAGTCGTCGCCGAGCGTTCAACGATTGCTCGATGTGCCCGCCTTTGCAGTGGCTCCCGCCACCACCGGCGGTGAACCAGAGAATTACACGCCGGCTTCGCAACCGACAGCACAACCGGGCGGCCCCGAGCCCAGTCAGGAAGGGCGACGCGCGGCGTCGCCTCAACAAGCCCCTGTTGACACTACACCCACCGTCGACACCAAGCCGAATGCGCCGGGCCCCGGACATCGCGAGCAGGCATCAGTTGAGCACAAGCCGCCGGTGCTTCCCGGCGCCGCGGTGCACGCCTCCATCGCCTCGCAAGTGCGCAAAAAGGTTTTTCCCAACGGTTTAACGCTACTGGTAATGCCCGTGCGCGGCAGCGGCGTCGTGTCGGTAGCCGGCAAGATCCGCGCGGGCGATTATTTCCACCCGGCGTTGCGCAACGTTCCTGACTTTGTCGCAGACATGCTCGACAAAGGATCAACGAAGTGGTCCAAAGAGCAACTCGCCCAGCAGCTCGAGCTGATGGGAACATCGCTTGATTTCGAGTCGGAAAATTTCTTTGCTGATTGGCAATCCGATGTGGTGCAAGAAGACCTTCCTCAATATCTGTCCATACTTTCTGATGTGTTGCAACATCCCACCTTTAGTCCGGAAGAGCTGGAGAAGTCGAAAAAACAGACGATTGCCAGCATTCAGGCAGCTACGTCAGACACAACACAGGTTGCCACCAACGCGTTCTACTCGGCGCTGTATAAACCCGATTGCGTTTATTATCAGCAAAAATTCCCCGATCAGATTCGCGATGCTGACAAAGTAACTGTCGAACAGCTCAAGGCATTTCACCAGGCGCAATACACCCCGGCGAACACCGTGTTGGCGATTGTTGGTGATGTCGATCCGGATAGCGCGTTCAGCATGGTCGGAAAAGAATTCGGCGACTGGAAAGGCGGCGGCGCCAGCACCATAGATCTCGGCATGTGCCATCCTGCGGCCGCCGGCACCCGCATCGACACCCCTCTTGCCGATAAGACCAATATCGAGGTAATAATGGGAGAGCCGGCCCCAATGGACATACGATCCCCCGACTTCTACGCCGCTTCGCTGGCGAACGCCGCGCTGGGCCATGACACCGTTTCCTCACGCCTTGCCGAACTGCGCAACAAATACGGATTGACCTACGGCATCTCGTCCTACTTTAGCGAGAATGCCTATGCCAACAGTCCGTGGGTAATCGAATTCACCGTAAATCCGGAGAACCTCGCCAAGTCGATGCCAATCGTCAATCAGATTCTCGCCCAATACAGGCACGGCGGAATCACAAAAGAAGAGTTGCAAAACGAAGCCAATCGCCTCTCCGGCGAATACATTGTGGAGCGGATGAGAACACCCAAGCAACTGGCAGATGCAATCACGAAATACGAGATTCTTGGCTTAGGAGCCAAGTTTATGGACGAATATCCCAACAAGCTGAAAACGGTCACCGTTCAACAAGTGGATAAAGCGATCGACAAATACTTCGATCCGAAAAACTTCGTGATCAGCGTTGCGGGCACGATTCCCGGAAAGTAGCCAACGACTCACCGCTTCCGTATAGGGGGCGGTGCAATGTATCGCCCCTACTTCTTACCGACAGTGGGTTCCATAAGCCTGATTGCTTCATGTTTGGTTTCAGCCGCTTGATCCATCAGCCCTTGCTGCTCGTACACCTTCGCCAGTGCAAACAACACGGGCGACTCTTCGAAGCTGCCGGGACCGTAGCATTTTTCCAAAATTTGCTTAGCTCGTTTCAAGGACGATTCAGCGCGTGTATATTGCCTGTCTTCCGTATAGCTGCGCGCTAGCGAAAGAAGCGATTTGGCAAGACGTGGATCGTTTCTTCCAAATTTCGTCGCTTCCGTAATAGCTTCCTGATAGCATCGCTCGGCAGTCCGATACTGATGACGCGCCAGCGCCTTGTCGCCATCGAGATTGTGGTCTACCCACATGTTTACTTCTTGCGTTTCACCTTCATGCTCGAACATTCGTCCCGACATGAACGCCGTCATCGCCACCATTGCGACACCAATTACGGTGGCAAATATAATTTCCGATTCAAAATTGCGCGTCCATACTTTCTTGCGCGGCGGTTCGACGATCTTGAGCTTCTGCGTAGAGAACACGCACTCCTGTCCGTTGTTTACCGCCTCCAGGTCGATCAGCATTTCGTTCATCTGCTGATAGCGATTGTCCGGCTCCTTCTGCAATGCCTTGAGCACGATCGAATCCAAGCCTGGAGAAATCTCGGCTTGATAGTTGCTGGGCGGCACAGCGCTATCGTTGATTTGCATTTGCAATGTGCCGAGCACATTTTCACCCAGAAATGGCGGTCTGCCGGCCAGCGCGTAGTACATCACACAAGCAAGAGAATACAAGTCTGATCTCTCGTCCAGGCGCAGTCCTTTGCACTGTTCGGGGCTCATATACAAAGGGCTGCCGAAAACTTCGCCCGATTGAGTCAGCTCTTGGAAGTTCATGTTGTCCGCATCCGGATGCAACAATTTCGCCATGCCGAAATCCACGACTTTCACCACTTCACCGAGCAGGGGGTCTTGGCAAACCACGAGGTTGCTGGCTTTAAAGTCGCGGTGAATAATCCCGTTTTCGTGCGCGTGCTTGAGCGCATGGCACGCTTGCAGAAATAAAGGCATCGCTCGGTCGGGGCTCATTTTCCCTTGCGCGGTCAGCAAGTCAGCCAGCGTTGTGCCTTCCAGATAGTCCATGACCAAATATGGCAGTCCGTCCGGCGCCACGCCGTAGTCATAGACTTGGACGATGTTCGGATGGTCGAGCTTGCTTATCGCCGTCGCTTCTTGCTGAAAGCGCTGGATCAAGGTGCTGTTATCAATCATCTCGGAGCGAATGATTTTAATTGCAACCATGCGATTCATCAAAACGTGGCGGGCCTTGTACACGAGGCCGATTCCGCCTTCGCCGATTAACGACAATATCTCATAGCGGTCGGCAAGCCGCTGACCGATAAGGGCGTCGTTTTCAGTGGTTGAAACTAGTTCTTCTCGCACGATGAGTTGTGGCGCCTTCCTTTGCCTTTCTACCCCTGGCGAGCAACGACTAGCGACGACTTGCCCTTTGCCAGATAAAATTTGACAGATTGTAGACGTCAGGTTACCGAACCAGCCGGGTTAGCCTCTCGGTCACAAGGGGTAAAACTTAGTTGTGTACTGTAACGGCAGGTACTGATGACCAATAATGAAGACCAGAAGAAAAAGCCTTCCGGTCCGCCCCACGTCAGTGATCTCATCCTCGGCTCGTTGAAGCCTAGAACCGGCAAGGAGACCAGCAAGTGGATTGCTGGTCTGGCTGATAACACGATCAAAGATGCCGCCGAAGCCGCGGCCAGGGAAATGGAGGCGATTCCCACGCCTTCCGGCGCCCACCAGGCGCTGAGACACAATTCGGGCAAACAGGCAGTGGTCATGTTTACCGACCAGCTTTTCGACCATTTCCAGCAGTACGAGTTCGACTTTAATCGAACAGTGGCGGGCACGGATTACGTAATCAGCATCGAGCGACCCATTTTTAGCACCGAGCAGGTACGCGCCCGGTTTGCCGCGACTGAAACGGTAAAAGTGTTCAAGGGACGCGTTTCCACGCGCTACTGGACGCTGATTATCCGCGCTTACAACGAAACGATCGAAGCTTGGATTTTGCCTGTAGAGGCAATTTTCTCATTCCGCGCCGACGATGAGCGGCTGCCGCCGTACATCACGATTGAACCAATCGCCAGCCGTGCAGGCGAGCTTAACTGGAATGTTAACGGCATCGGCATCTCTGTAGAGCGCACCCCCGCTTTGTCGAAGCAAATCTTCGGCGCGCTTATCCGCAAGGCACGCGGCGAAATGCCCGAGAACGAGACATTCTTGGTCGCCGGCGAAAAGCCTGATCTGCGCAGTACAGGCGAGATTGTCAACCCGCCGACACAACCTGTGGTATCATCCGGCATGCCTTATTCGTACAACCAGAGCGGTTCTAGCACCGGACGTGGACTGCCGTTGGGTTCTACGCAGCTACAAGGGCAGCCCGAGTCGATGCTGCACCAGCAAGACAGGTTTCAAGCGCAGAGCGGCCACCACAGTCTGTTGCAGCAGCCCGATCCGGTGCCCTTGCAACAACCAACCACCAAGTCGCCCAAACAAACGCTGACAAAGACGCGCAAGCAATCCGCCGCCGCAGCACAGGGGCAATTTGCCGGCGAACCGACAGTCGACGCGGCAATCGCGGCACTGAATGCAGCGGTTAATAAAGAACTGGAAAAACTTTCGATTGCCGGCGCCGAAGCGTTTTCCAAGCAAGACATGGTGCTGGTCGAGCAAATTTTCAGAAAAACAACCAAGGTGCGCGACTTGCACTCGCAAATGAGCACGTTGCTCGAGCAGTGGAAACGCGCATTTCAGGAAGCAATCGATTCGTAAACAACGGGCGTAAGCGCGCTATTCGGGAAGTCCCTTATATGGATCTTTCTGCGCACCGGAGTTGTGTTGCAGGTGCGCCTTCTCCGTGGTTTCCATAAGTTCCAGGGTCTCGTTGGAGCCATGAAGCCCGTGATGCTTGTGCCTGGTATGCACCGGTTTGTGCTCGAGAAGAAGTCCTGGACTTCTTTCACTTCGGACGTAATCGTCGTGCAAAGATTTTCTGCTGCCCGCGGCTTCATCTTGCGTCGATGGCTTGTGAGCGTTTTGCATCAGCCAGAACCCGCCCAGCGCGCTGGCAATTAGAAGAAGAGCACAGGCAGCCAGCAAAATGTTGGAGCGTCCGCCACCGGATGCCGATTTCATTTTCGGCGCAGGACGTTTTGGCGCGGCACCGCTTGTGGTGGCGGGCTCTGGGGAGGGAATTGCCGGTGGATTGAGCAGCTTTTCCTTTGCGTCGGCTGTGAGCTGGTCTAGATGCAAATTGATATCGGTCAATTCTTGCTTGAGATCGCTCATCGATTGAAAGCGCCTCTCGCGATTCTTTTCCAGACAGCGACGTACCGCTGCATCCAGGCGATCCGGAATCAGGCTATCCGGCGAAATTACGGTCAATGGCTGCGGCTTCATGTTGACGTGCTTATTCATGACCTCGGTGATCTTGCTGCCACCAAACAGCGGTCTTCCGGAAAGCACCTCGTACATCACAATGCCTAGTGAATAAATATCTGTGCGATTGTCCAGGGGATCATCGAGAATCTGTTCGGGGCTCATGTACATCGGGCTGCCGCAGATTTCACCGGACGCCGTCAGCTTTTGCGACACGCTGACGATATTTTCGTCGAGCTTGACGATGCCGAAATCAACGACCTTAACAACATTTTCCCTGCGTCCCTGTTTCACGAGCATGATGTTATGCGGCTTGACGTCGCGATGGATGATGCCCTGCTTGTGTGCATAGTTCATCACATCGCAAACGTCCACGAATATCGGCAGCGCTTGCTGAACAGTCATCTTGCCATTGTCGATGATCCAGTCATGAATCGTGGTGCCTTCCAAATATTCGATCACCATGTACGGCTGCCCGTGCTCGGTTCGGCCGATATCGTAGATGGAAACCAATCCCGGATGCGAGAGGCGCGCCAGCGACTTTGCCTCGCGCTCGAATCGTTTCACGTACGAATCTTCGCAAGCGAGTTCCTCTTTCAAAACCTTAACCGCCACGACGCGATCAGTGCCTTCTTGCACAGCTTTGAACACGAGGCTCATTCCGCCCTGACCAATGAACGATTTGATGCAATAGCCACCGTCCAGTGCGAGATTTAAGAATTGTTCAATCGGACCGCCTTGTCGAGGCGCGGACAGCAACTTTGCGGCATCCGCAGCCGCATGTGCATTCGGCGGCTTCAGCGCATCCCGGAATTCCGCCATCGATTGAAAACGATTTAAAGGATCTTTCGACAGCGCCTTGCGCACTGCAGCTTCCAGCCACAAAGGTATTTCGATGCCTGGAGCTGCCTTCGACATCGCCTCAGGCTCCGCGGTGAGTTGCTTCATCACCAGCTCTGTGAAATTTTTCGCGTTGAAAAGTTGCTGTCCTGTAAGACACTCGAACATCACAGTGCCTAGAGAGTAGATATCGGTACGCGGGTCGAGCTCGCGTCCCTGACATTGCTCCGGACTCATGTATACCGGACTACCCCAGACCTCGCCTTTTTGCGTGAGTTTCTGAGACAAGCGCTGTGATTCATCGGTAATTTTCACAATGCCGAAATCGACAATCTTCACCGCATCTCTGTCGTCGACGAGCATGATGTTGTCTGGCTTGAGATCGCGGTGAATTACACCTTGTTGGTGGGCGTGCTCCATCGCATCGCAGACGTCCCTAAAAATCTTGGCCGCGCGCGGCCAGGCAATGCGCTTTTCCGCTTGCAGGAGATCGCCCAGAGAACGGCCCTGCACATAGTCCATGACGATAAACGGCTGCCCGGTGTTGGCCACACCGACATGATAAACGTTGAGCAAATTGGCGTGGTGCAAACGGCTGAGAGCGCGTGCCTCGCGCTGGAATCTTTTCACGTTGGATGGATCGCAACACAACTGCACGCGCAGCATCTTCAGCGCCACAAGCCGCTCGGTGATATCCTGACGCGCCTTGTAGACGACACTCATAGCGCCCTGCCCGACACGCTCGAGCACTTCGCAATCAGTTAGACGCTTGCCCACGAACGGCTCTGCCACCGCCGTCACCTTGTAGATCTGTCCAGGCGCGCAGACAGATGCGGATGCAGACAGCGTCCGTTTCAAATTTCCCAAGAAATGTTGTACGGCCGTGGTCATTGTCAGATTAAATGCCGCAATCGCGAGGACTATAAAGATCCTTCCCGCGCGCAACGGCGCCTAATCCACTGGCATCCGGGCGGGGCGCTACGCCGCCCGGCGACGGCAATATTGTAGGGGCAGGGCAACGCCCCGCCTATCAATGGTGACCAAGAAGCACAGCAGCGATGATAATCAGCGAAATCGCCCCGGCGACAAGCAGAATGACGGTCGACCGGCGCTTCAAAGTCTTCATCAACCCCGTCCCGGACACCGAGGGCGGCATACCCCTGGGATCTTTCAGCACGTCGACGCTTTTGCTCAAGGTCGCCCGCAGCGTCTGCCCTGGTTTGCGATCGGCCTCGGTTAAAGCCACTTCCAGAGCAAATCGCAGCTCATCCATAGTCTCGTAACGGTCTTCGGGGTTCTTCTGTAGCGTGCGGGCGACCACAACATCTATGCTTTTCGGGATGTTGGCATCAGCAGCCACGTCGTTCATTTTCGGCGCATTGTCCTTTATCTGCCGCCGTATAGTCTCGATGGACGTTTTTTCCTTGAAAGGCGGCTTCCCGGCGAGCGTCTCGAACATGACGATACCCATTGAATAAATATCGGTACGCCCATCCAGCTTCTTGCCCGTGCACTGCTCAGGACTCATGTACACGGGACTGCCGAATACCTCGCCAGTCTTCGTCAGGCGTTGAAATTCGCCCGTAAGGGCGCGTAGTTTGGCCAGACCAAAATCGACGATTTTGACGAAGTCGCGATCGTCGTCGGTTTGCATAAGCATGATATTCGACGGCTTAACGTCGCGATGCAACACGTCTTTCTTGTGGGCATGAGCAAGGGCAGAACAAGCTTGGTCGAAGATGTGCGCAGCACGCTTCAACGGCAGGCGTCCTTCTTTGGCAATCAAATCCGCAAGCGAATTGCCTTCCAGATACTCCATCACGATGTAAGGCTCACCATATTTGGTGACTCCCACATCGAAGACGTTGAGAACGTTGGGATGCGTCAGGCAGCTGACGGCACGCGCTTCCTGTTCGAACCGCTTTTTGCTGTCCTCGTCGTTGACCAGGTGCGCCTTCAGCATCTTGATGGCGACGGTGCGATGCATCTGCGCATGCTGGGCTTTGTAGACGACACTGGTGCCGCCCGAGCCCAAGAGCGATTCGACCTCATATTTGTCCGCAAGCTTCTTGCCGATGTAAGGATCGGCAACCAACGCCACCAGCAAGGTGCCGTCTTTAGGGCAACGCTTCTGCTCTGGTCCGTACTCTTCCTGACAGACGAGGCAGACTCTCCTGTTGGTCGGCACGACATCATCGGCGGCTGGCATCAGTGCGTCCTACTCCGACTCCGGTGCGTGATGACGTGCAACCCTGGGGCGTCCATTCCGCGGCTATTTGTCTTTCTCGTCCGCGCTGAACGTTGCTTGCGCGGCAGCCAGGCGAGCCAGAGGCACGCGGTATGGCGAGCAAGAAACGTAGCTGAGTCCGAGCTGGTGAGCAAAAGCAATTGACGAAGGTTCTCCCCCATGTTCACCGCAAATGCCTAACTTGAGATCCGGACGTGTTTGGAGCCCATACTCAACGGCAATTTTCATCAGTTTACCAACCCCTGCTTGATCGAGCACTTCGAAGGGATTGTTGGTGAGGACTTTATGCGTCTGCCCTTGCCACTGTACACCTTCGAGGTAACGCTGCAAGAATTTACCTTCAGCGTCATCGCGACTATACCCGAATGTCATCTGGGTGAGATCGTTGGTGCCGAAGCTGAAGAACTCCGCATATTCGGCGATTTCGTTGGCCGTAACGCAAGCGCGCGGGATTTCGATCATAGTACCGAACTTGTACGCAATTTCCGTCTTCTCGCGTTTCATGACATCCCGCGCTACTTCCTCCAACATCAACCGAGCCAGGCGCAGCTCGTTTACATGTCCGATAAGCGGAATCATGATTTCCGGCAACACCTCGATGCCTTCTTTCTTTACCGCAATTGCGGCCTCAAAAATCGCTTGCACCTGCATGCGATTGATTTCCGGAAAGACAAGTCCGAGGCGGCAGCCGCGCATACCCATCATCGGATTGGCTTCGCGCAGCTCTTCGACTTTCTGCAGCAGCGCTTCTTTCTCTCGCAGCTCGCTGCCTTTGGCACCCTTGGCCTTAAGCGTTGCCACTTCTTCAATGAGATCGTCATGCTTCGGCAGGAATTCGTGCAGCGGCGGATCCAGAAGACGAATAGTTACCGGCAGCCCTTTCATCTCTTTGAAGATGCCGATGAAGTCCTGACGCTGAAAAGGCAGAAGTTTGTCCAGAGCCTTCTGGCGCTCCTCGACGGTATGCGAGAGGATCATGTCTTGCACGACAGGCAGGCGATCCTGGCTCATGAACATGTGCTCGGTGCGGCACAACCCGATGCCCTCGGCGCCGAATTCGCGAGCGCGCTTGGCGTCTTCAGGCGTGTCGGCGTTGGTGCGAATTCCGAGTTTGCGGGTGTTATCAGCCCACTTGAGCAATTCGAGAAACTCGCCGCTCAACTTCGGTTCGATCTTATTGATGCTGCCGATAAAAATCTCGCCGGTAGAGCCGTCGATCGAGATGACGTCGCCTTTCTTAAGCGTAGTCCCGGCTACGCTTACTTGCTCGCGTTCCAAATCCACTTTGAAGGCTTCGCATCCGGCCACGCACGGCTTGCCCATGCCGCGTGCCACCACGGCGGCGTGACTGGTCATGCCACCACGGGAGGTGACGACCCCTTGGGAGGGAACGATTCCGTGAATGTCATCGGGACAAGTTTCTACGCGAACCAAAATCACCTTGTGTCCGGTTTCGGCCAACTTCTCCGCTTCATCCGGCTCGAAAACGATTTCGCCGATCGCTGCTCCCGGCGAAGCGTTCAAGCCGGTAGCGAGAAGCCGCTTTTCATTCTTGGCTTTCTGCTTGTCCTGCGGATCGAAGCTGGGCAACAAAAGTTGGTTCAACTGGGCCGGCTCGACTCGCGAGAGCGCTTCCTTTTCGCTAAGGATCTTGTCGCGCGCCATGTCCACGGCAACTTTCACCGCCGCGGCGGCTGTGCGCTTGCCGGTTCTCGTTTGCAGCAAGAAGAGCTTGCCCTTCTCGATTGTAAACTCGATGTCCTGCATGTCCTTGTAATGCTGCTCGAGGCGCAAAGCCGTCGCCTCGAGTTCCTTATAAACAGCCGGCATCTCCTTGCTCATTTCGGCAATTTTCTTGGGAGTGCGCGTGCCGGCGACCACGTCTTCGCCTTGGGCATTGACCAGATATTCGCCGTAAAGCGCTTTCTCGCCGGTGCTGGGGTTGCGCGTGAAGCACACGCCGGTAGCGGAAGTGTCGTCGAAATTGCCGAACACCATCGCTTGAATGTTTACCGCTGTGCCCAGATTGTGATCGATCTTATTGAGGTTGCGGTAATAGACGGCGCGCGAGTTATTCCAAGAACGAAACACCGCTTCCACCGCTCCGGCTAATTGCTCGTCGGTGTCCTGGGGAAAGTCAATCTTGCGCTCCGACTTCACGAGCCCCTTATACTCTTTGACGAGTTCCTGCAGATGCTCGGGAGTGAGGTCGGTATCGGATTTGATACCAAGCTTCTCTTTCTTCTCGTGCAGCAAATCCTCGAATTTGTCTTTATGCAAATCGAGCACGACGTTGGAGTACATCTGAATGAAACGACGGTAGCTGTCCCAGGCAAAGCGCGGATTATTGGTGAGTTTCGCCAATCCTTCCACGGTCTTGTCGTTCAATCCGAGGTTGAGGATGGTGTCCATCATGCCCGGCATGGAGAATTTCGCGCCGGAGCGAATCGAGAGCAAAAGCGGACGCTGCGTGTCGCCCAATTTGCGATCGAGCTTCTCTTCGATATGCTTGAGCTGGCTTTTAATTTCTTCGAATAGACCGCCAGGCATTTTGCGGCCTTCGTCATAGTATTGGCGGCAAACAGAGGTCAAAATCGTCATGCCCGGCGGGACATTTACCCCGGCGGCAGTCATCTCAGCAAGACCGGCTCCTTTTCCACCGAGCAAATCGCGCATTTCGCTGCGCTCGCCTTTAAAATGCTCGTATGCTTCCTTGAACAAGAACACTCGCTTCGTACCGACAGTTTGCCTGGTGCTCGCTTTTTGTGTCCCGATCATGGTTTTCTCCTTGGTTGCTATGCCTGCTGAACTCCGCGCAAATAAAGGAAAATCTCGCTGGATGTCTCCTCGATTGCCCGTGCTGACACGTCAATGTGATGACACTTCAGCTCTCTGAAAATTCGTTTGGCATATTGCACTTCTGACTTTATTTCATCAAGATCCGCATATTCACTGCCAGCAGGCATGCCTATAATTTGTGCTCGGGTTGCCCTTAGATTATGCAAAAGATGCGGATCAATGGTTAACCCTATGATTTTGCGACTGGGCACGGTAAACAATGCAAGAGGAGGATCGACGCCAGGAACGATCGGAACGTTCGCCGCCTTCAAACCATAGTGCTGCGCCAGATACATGCAGTTGGGCGTCTTGCTCGTCCGCGATAAACCGACGAGGATAACGTCTGCCTGACTGATGCCTTCAGGATTCTTACCGTCGTCGTAGCGCACTGCAAAGTTGACGGCTTCCATGCGACGGAAATAGGTTTCGTCCAGCAGGTGCAGGCGACCAGGCTGAGCAAGCGGCTTGGCTTCAGTCAGGTGCGCGACACGCGTGATTAGCGGCCCCAGCAAGTCAATAGTAGGAACCCCGGCGCGCCGCGCCTCCTCCTCGAGGGTCTCTCTGTATTCCGGCAACACGAGCGTATATGCAATAAGAGATCGCCCATGAGCGATCTCCCTGACTAATCCAGCGATTTGCTGACAACTGCGTGCTTGTGGCAGGCGATATATACTCGCGTGCCCCGGGGGAAACTGGACCAGCGCTGCCTGGGCCACCGATGCGGCGGTCTCCCCGGAGGAATCGGAAAGCGTGAAAATAATTAGCTCACGCTCGCCAACTGGTAGCTTGCTGTCCACGGACGATGCTTGCTTTTCCATTTTGAGCTCTTGTCTGCCGCTGTTTGCGGCTTTGGCACTAGATCTTCGCAGGTTTAAATATGAAATTGAAGCGGTCGCCGGATAAGAAGGTATTAGTGTACCGCCGCTAATCTTGCGCGGTGTAGATGCCCCTTGCGGGTCGCTATACAAACTTGCGTGTAGTCGTCCAATTTTGGACGTTGCTCGTCCCCTTGCATTGCGCTCGGAAAGTTTCGTCAGACGAAACAGCGGCTCTAGGTGACGTTTCTAACCGGCAGTGCGTTTTGAGCACTTTTGGTTTATGGTGAGCGTTTCGTCTGACGAAAGTTTCCGAGCGCGCGCGGAACTGGAACTGGAACTGGAAGTCGAACTGGAACTGGAACTGGAACTGGACGGAACTGTACTACCGCAGCGCGCCGCTACAGGCGCGTCAGGGCGTGGATTAATTCCTTCGCGTCGGGATATGCGGGCTCGAGCTCGGCGCGTTTGCCCTCTTCGAAGTCCGCGAAATCGAATCCCGGTGCCATTGTGCAGCCGAGCAAGGCGAACTTACCGCCATGGCGCACGCGGCAACCTTGCCACCACATGCGGGGCACAACGAATTGAACATGCTCGCCTGCCGTCAGGTCGTGACCGAGCACAAGTTGCTGCGAAGTTCCATCCGGCCGCAAAAGCAGCATCTCGACGGCATCGCCTAAATAAAAGTGATAAACCTCGTCAGTGGACAGTCGGTGCATCACTGAGAAAGTATCCGGCGTGAGTAAGTAATAGATAGCAGTTCCGAACGCGCGGTCGCCGCCATACCGAACCGGCAATGCCTGGGCTGTGAGAACCGCGTTCGACCGGTAGGTCTCACGAAAGTATCCGCCTTCGGGGTGCGGCTGCAAATCCAGTCTCTTAATTAGCTCATCGATATTCATGCGTCTCCTGCAGCTTTGTCGGCGGCCGCTTCTGTAACTTTCGATTTGCGTTCTTCAAAGTACAACGCGACACACCACACCGCGCCAAGAAGTGCAAGCACAAATCCGAGAATCACGCTCTTGGGCTGGTAAATAAAACTGACACGATGCGCACCGGCCGAAACAATGACACCACGCATAAATCCGTTGCAACGCAAAAGCTCGGTGGCTTGGCCATCGACCTCGACCCTCCACCCGGGATAATATTGATCCTGCAATACCAAAAGAGATTGATGAACCGCTTTCACATCGCAGATTACGACCTCGGGCTGGGTAGATGCCATGGCAACCGGCGTAATGGCATCGTCACGCGCAATTGTTTGCAGTGCACCAGACTTATCGTTTTCCTTCTCGACTAGCGTTTCTTTGCATGGATCAAAGCCGTTATTGCGGCAGTCGACCATGGTTTGAATGATGTCGTCTCGTTGATCGAAGGCATGCACGCTTGCGGCCAAGTAAGCTCGCGGCAATGGATTTTTCACCTCGTAAACTTGCATGTTCTTTTCCTTGCTGCGAAATACCGAGGTGAAATAAGCGGCGTCCATGCTCGGGATCTCATTGGCTTGCCCCACCCCGATTTGACGCATCACCTGGGTGACGACATACTTGGTCGAACCGATCTGTAGAAATCGATAGAGGGGCAAATCATCGGTTGGTGCCGGGGTGATGCCGGCACTCCGCTCATGCACAGCCTGCGACGATAAGTCGTACATGTTCAAGAAAAAGTAATGATAGTCACCAACCATCGAACCTTCAAAGCCGAATTGCGACGGCACATCGAAATCGATGTTTGTGAAAGCCTTCAAAGATTGGCGGCTGTATTGGAAATCGTTGATTGTACTTTGAAGACGGCCGCCGATATCTATGTACGGTGGCGTCGTGAACTTTTCCAGCGCGATCGGGGTAGCGCGGAACTCAGCGTCGGGTCCGGTCGGCATGTTCACCGCCGTCAGCAAAAATGTGCGCTGCTTGAAATAATCCGCGGGCGCGGCAAGGCGACAACTGACCAGCGCATTCACAAGTAATGTTCCAACAGCCACAACCGCTACTATATTCAGTGCCATCGCTTGCTTGGATCGGCGCCCCATGTACCACATGAACAGCAGCGCAATAAGCGCGACTCCGGCTTGTGATGCCGTTCTCAACGCGACGAATACCTGCGCCACCAACCCCTCGCTTCCGGACCGAGCAACGAAGGGCAGTATCGGTTGCCCGCTCAGGAAGAGATACGCGGTGAATAGAAGCAACAGCAACCAACCCACCATATGTGGTATCAGCGGAGCTTCGCCTTTGATATAAACCCGTGCGCCCCTGGCCGCCAACAACGACAGGCAGAACACGCTGAAAAACAATAGTTTCGACGGAAATCGAAGAAAACTGGCGCCGGGAAGGTAGGCGACAATTTGGCTCATGTATGGAAGGTTTTTTCCGAGAGCCAGTATCGTGCTGATTACGAGCAACGCCACCGTGCACCAGTAAAGTCCGCGGCCGCGTTTGAGTAAGCCAATCAACGCAAGAGCAAGAATTATCGCGCCCACAAATGCGGAATCGAAATAGGGCACCATCTCGCTGCCGGAAATCAGATTGGCTACCGGCGAGTTACGCAATTGGAAATCATCCAGGGGATGAATGATGAACATGCTCAGCAAGTCATACCAGTTGCTGCTATAGATCAATATTTCCTGCGGCTGCAGCCCCATTGCTCGTCGGGACAGCGGAATCCATTCCATCGCGGGCATTACCGTCGGCATGGCGAGCAACAAACCGATCATCAGTGACTTGAAAAAATTCAGATGCTGCTGCAGCCGGTTCGCTTCCGGTACCGCTTGTCCCTTGAACGTTGCGCCGAACAATGCCACCATCAGCATCGTCGGAACGCTGAGCTCGGGCCGCCCCGCGCTTACCATCATAAAAACCACCAGAGCGTTTGCCAGAATCCACCAGAACCGCGGCGTCTTCAGGCATCGCCAACTGCAGTAAAACACCAAAGGCACCCAGGCAGCCGTCGCCACCAGCGTGTAGTTGCTGGAAAGCGAAAACATGTAGCCGGATAAAGAAACGACAGCCGCTGCGATCAAGGCCGGCACCGTGCCCCAGCCCAACAATTCCACCAGCAGAAACATGCCGGCAAAACATACTAGTTGAGAAACGATCATGATCACGGCCAATGCCTGGCTGAACGACATCATAGCGAACAGCCAAGTGAGCGGAAAGAAAATAGACGGTGACGGAATCGCCGCCTGCGCCATGCCGCAGTAGCTGTACGGATTCCACAAGGGCAGATGCCCTCGCGCCAACGCGTCACCGATAAATTTGCATAGCGGCTCGAAGAAGTGCGTGCAATCTTTATAGAAGAACGTCCACTGCCCGAGCAGATACGGAAAGTAAAAGATCGCCAGCACAATCGCCAGACAAGCAGATGCAATTACCAGCGGTTTGTGCCTTTGCAGCACCGTCACCTCTAATCAGGGCCGCCATGATGATAACAAAAATAACCGCGCCCGGTTCGACCAGCACAACCCAGGGCAGCGCAGACATCCCGTCCGCACGGATCTGGAGACTAGAAAGCCGGCTCTTTCGAACCGGCTTTCTGGCTTCCTGTTACCTTTGAAAAGCGGGCTTTCGCCCGCCGCTACCGTGCCAACGGCTACTGCTTATTGGCAGGCTTGGCATCAGCGTTGCTGACCACTACCTGTCCCTTCAGCTTGCCTTCCAGAACATCAACCGCTTTCTTCAGCTGAACATCGTTCATGTCCTCGGGCTTGTGCTTCGCGGCAGTGACTGGTCCATCCTTGTCGATCCACCAGGGACCACGACCCTCAGTCCAATCCTTGTCGCTGAGATTGACGGTGACATCAGGCGTTATGCCTTTCTTGTTGATGTCGGTGTCATTCGGAGTCAGATATCTGGCGATGGTGACGTTCACGCCGCTCTTATCTTCGAGCCTTGTGATCCCTTGAACCAAACCTTTGCCGAATGAGCGTTCGCCAACCAGAATGGCTCTACCGTTGTCGTGCATGGCACCACTGGCGATTTCAGATGCGCTGGCACTGCCCTTGTTGATCAAAATAACCAACGGCTGCTGGCTCACCGGTCGGCCATCGGAGATAGCCGGCGTTTTGTAGCCATCTTTGTCCACTGTGGAAACGATGTCTTTGTGTCCGTCGAGGAACATATTCGAGATTTCGATCGCGTTGGTCAGCAATCCACCAGGGTTGTCGCGGAGATCCAGGATAATGCCTTTGGCGCTCGACAAACTGGAAAGCGCTTTTAACATCTCCCTGTTCGCGTCCTGCGAGATGAAGCTGGTCAGGCGGATATATCCGATGTCCGGATTGATCATCTTGGCGGTTTGCACCGCATTGATGTGAATCTCATCGCGAGTCATGGTGAACTTCATAGGCTTGTTTGCCCGCGCAACCGTCAGCGTCACCGGCGTGCCCTTGCGGCCTTTGATTTGCTTGGCGGCTTCTTCCACCGACATGCCTTTGGTGTCTTTGCCGTCGATCTCCGTGATGATATCTTGAGCCATCAAACCCGCTCGCGATGCCGGTGTGTCATCGATGGGAGCAATCACTACGACCCTGTTGGTCTTGTCCATTCCGATTTGAATGCCGACGCCGAAAAGGTGAGCTTCGATCTGCGACTTCTCGTCTTCAAAAGCATCCACATCGAGGAAGCGCGTATATCTGTCGCCAAGGCTTTCGAGCATAGTTTGGATGCCCTTGTGAGCATCATCCATGGTCTTCAACTTGCCGTCATAGCGGTGTTCCCAACGTGCCCAGTGCTGCTCATCCAGCTCTTGCGGCAAGTAGAACTCATCCTTAATAAGGAACCAAACTTTGTGGTAAAGCTCATCCGGGGTAAGGGCTTTGGCGCCGCGTAATGGTAATTGGGCAATGATGGCGCCGTCGTGTGCAGTTTTCGCTTCGGCATTGGCATCGCCGTGAATACGTCCGGTGCCGCCCAGCGAAAACGACAGTGCAACCGGTAACGCGATGAGAATTTTCCAGAGGTTAGATTTGGGCATCGTTATCTCTTGAGCTTCCTTGTAGAGGGCCGAGAACCCTCGAGTGATAAGCCGTTGCAGGCACAGTGTTGAGTCTGATGCCGCCGACGGCGCTTTTGCCATCATAGCAATATTGCTTTCTTTAAGCTTTGCTAGGGGCAATTGTTATGTACCCGTTACCACTGCTTCCTAGACCGTGTAAACCCGCAAAGCGCCTCGACTTGCGCTTGAAAAGAGCGTTCGCTTACCCGTTATCAGGGTGTTAGTATGCTAGGTCCTCCAGCCGTGAACAGCGGGTAAAGCCCGCCGGTACCAATTCAGCACCAGAACCAGTTCGATATTTATTCAAGGGGAATCTCCAGTGGCAAACGCAGTTGCAGAAGTAGGAATTTTTGGCGGGTCCGGATTTTACAAGCTTCTGGAAAATGCCGAAGAACGATGGGTAGAGACGCCGTATGGCTCGCCCAGTGACACCGTGGTGCTGGGTGAATTGGGCGGCAAGCGCGTGGCGTTTTTGCCGCGGCACGGAGGCAAGCACCTTTTCCCGCCTCACATGATCAACTACCGAGCCAATTTGTGGGCGATGAAATCGCTCGGGGTTCAGCGCATAATCTCGCCGTGCGCCGCCGGCAGCTTGCAAACACACGTCAAGCCCGGCAGTTTCGTCGTTTGCGATCAATATGTTGATCGCACCAGCGGGCGCAAAGACACATTTTATGATGGCCCGATTTCCACGCACGTTTCAGCGGCTGAGCCATATTGCCCGGAGATGCGTGAATTAGCCGTCGCCGCCGGAAAGAAGGCCGGCATCGAGGTGCACGGCACGGGCACCGTGGTTGTAATCCAGGGACCACGCTTCTCAACGAAATCCGAATCGAAATGGTTCACATCCCAGGGTTGGGAAGTCATCAATATGACCCAGTACCCCGAAGCTCATCTGGCCCGCGAGCTGGAAATGTGCGTGGTTAACGTTTCACTGATAACCGACTACGACTCCGGACTTGCCGGCAATGTAGAACCAGTCTCGCACAGCGAGGTTATTAAGGTCTTTAACAATAATCTTTCTAAGTTGCAAAAGCTGCTGGTCGGATTATTGGAAACGATTCCCAGCGACCGCAAAAAATGCGGATGCTCCAACGTTCTCGAGCACGCGCGGATTACTTAAACTGAGTCTTGTTAAAGGCCCCCTTCAGCCCGCGTTCGCGAAAACCGTATAGGCCCCTGGCGTTCTCTCGCTTATCATGAGGAGCGTCAACCTCTGCTGTTCCGTTTTCAATGGCTCCAAGAATCAATGCCAACCACGCCGTAGCCTTTCTGGCACTGGTCTTGGCCGTGTGCGTTTTTTCTATAATGTGGAAATTTGGAGTGCCCAGCAAGATTGCTTGGGGGTCTGCTATCCTGTCGATCCTAGTGGTGGCCATATTTTGGACCGCCGTCAACCTGGGAACGGACGACGAGGATGATGACACGTAAACTTAAACTGAGCGCAGCGACTGCAATCTGCGCGATGCTGGCAACAGCAACCCTGCCTTCTCTTGCACAAGATCTTCCTAAGCCCCTGCTGCCGATTACACAAGATTTCAAACTGCCCAATGGGCTGCGCGTGGTTCTGTCCGAGGATCACTCGGCACCGGTGGCATCGGTGGTGCTCGTTTATGATGTAGGCTCGCGCGATGAAGTCAAAGGACGGTCGGGCTTTGCTCATCTATTCGAGCACATGATGTTCGAAGGCTCGAAAAACGTCGGCAAGACCGAGCACTTCAAATATGTTCAGGGCGCCGGCGGTGCTTGCAACGCCTCCACGCACAACGATTTCACCAACTACTACGATCGCATTCCCAGCAACCAGGTCAATCTGGCTCTCTGGTTGGAAAGCGATCGCATGCGCTCGTTGAACGTCACGCCGGAGAACTTCAAGAATCAACTTGAAACGGTGAAAGAAGAAAAGCGACTGCGCATCGACAATCAGCCATATCAACCGGCGTCCGTCAAGTTGGACGAAATGGTTTTCGACAATTGGCAAAACGCACACCCGGTAATTGGATCATTTGAAGATCTCGAAGCATCATCCATTGATGATGTGCGCAAATTCTTCAAAACCTATTACGCGCCCAATAATGCGGTGCTTGCCGTAGCCGGAGACATCGATGCCGCCGACGTGCACAAGCAAATCGAAAAATACTTCTCCGACATCGCGTCCCAGCCGCAACCGAACCGTCCATCTCTGACGGAACCGGCGCAGACAAAAGAGAAATATGCCAAGATCGAAGATACGCACGCCAAGATGCCGGCATTCTGGATGTCGTGGAAAGCGCCGCAAGCTCGCACCGCCGATGCTTATCCCTTGGAAATCATCGAGAAGCTGCTGAGCGCGGGCGATTCTTCACGGTACTACCAGCGCATGGTCAAGGGCGACGAAGTGGCATTGCGCGCCGATGCGTCATATGACATGCGGCGCGGACCCGGCGAATTCAGCACGTTTGTTATCTTCAAACCCAACACTACAGCGGAAAAAGCACGGGAAATCGTGTGGAGCGAACTGGATAAATTGAAAACGCAACCAGTGAGCACTGCGGAGCTGGAAAAGGCGAAGAACCAATGGATGCGCGATCTCTTCTCCAGCAACAGCTATTCCAGCCTGCAGAAGAGCACGAATCGCGCCGAAATGCTCGCCCAATATACCTCGTTCTACGGCGA
>Ga0134128_10000948_pt1 | contig 39212 bp, 25 predicted proteins | sample KB31754_FD_96462 | JGI IMG/M metagenome (GOLD analysis project Ga0134128, IMG submission 96462) | Terrestrial soil microbial communities with excess Nitrogen fertilizer from Kellogg Biological Station, Michigan, USA - KB3-175-4 | ecosystem: Environmental > Terrestrial > Soil > Unclassified ...
CTGTTGGACTTTAGCTCCTGGCTGTTGGTCTTTAGATTACGATTACTGGTATACGTTAGTGTAGCATTGTCCTGGCCGATCCGTTCGATCTTCCCGGACAAAAGTTTCTCGTCCGTTTCATGACGGGCCACCGGCCCGCTGGCGCCATACAACGCAAATTTAATGCTCGACGACCCGCCGTTGACGGCCAGAATATTTTTATTCTCCGCAGGCATATTCCTACCTTACAATCCTAGACGGAAAAGGTTCGCTTAGACCCGGCTATGCTTTTTCCTCCCATTGACATAATCGCTGGGCGTCATCCCGAATTGTTTGTGAAAATCCCGCGCGAAATTGGTTTGTAGTGTATACCCTACAATGTCGGCTACTTCATAGACCTTATAATTGCCTTCCGCAAGCAGTCTCGCCGCCTCCTGCAGCCGGGTAATGTTGACGAGCTCATGCGGCGTTAGATTCGACAAGGCCTTGACCTTTCGATGGAAGGTCGCCCGGCTCATATTCATAAGCCGCGCCAGGTTCTCGACATCGACGTCCATATTTCCCAGGTTCTCTTTGATGATCGTATCCAGCCGCTCCAGGAATTGCTTATCGGCCTTGGAACACCCCATGCTTTTGATGTGTACCAGCGGGGAGCTGGCAAAATACTCTTTGATCTTCGTCCTGTTCGAAAGCAGATTGGAGATCTGCGCCTTTAGGTGCTCCAGCACGAAAGGTTTTTCGATATACGCATCCGCTCCGACCTCCAGCCCTTCGATTCTGGAATGAAGGGTATTCCGGGCAGTCAATAGGATCACCGGGATATGACTATACTCCAGATTTGTTTTCAATGCCTTGCACAGCCCGATGCCGTCCATCACCGGCATCATGATGTCGCTGATGATCAGCTGGATGGTCTCAGTGCGCGCAATATCCATCGCCTGTTTCCCATTTAGCGCGCGCCGGACGACATAGTCAACTTGCAACTCCCGGCTGATGAGATCCAGTATCTCCCTGTTATCTTCGACAAGCAGGATCAGTGGTCTCGACCCATCGGGGCCATCCTCCGGATACTCTCCGGGCAGCAGCATATCTTCGACCGGGTCGCACCGTAACACGAACTCCTGATCCTGGTGGATAGGCAGCACCAGCGAAAACACATTCAGATCGTCCTCCGGCATCTTCAGCTCGAGCACCCCCTTGTGCAGCTCCGCCAACGATCGCGCCAACGGCAGACCGATCCCCGTACCCGGCTGCTTTTCCGTCGCCTTGAGCCGGTAGAATGGCTGGAAGATCTTCTCCTTTTGAACGTAGGGGATCACGGACCCGTTGTTCCTGATCTCCACATGGAATACATTGTCTTCACTATTGAAGGGCAACAACTGGACCACCACCTTGTCATCGGCATACTTGATGGCATTGTTGATCAGGTTATTCAAAATTTTTCTCACGGCCTCCGGATCCACGAATGCCTGCAGGGTCAGCCTCGGCAGCTCGAGCCGGAAACTAAGGTTCTTTTCCTCCGCGGCAGGCTGGAAATTGGTAAAGATCTCCCCGATGAGATCCGAAATATCGGTTTTCACGAAGTTTAAGCTGAACTTGTCGGTTTCCGTCTTCCTGAAATCGAGCAGCTGATTGGTTAGCTCGACAAGACGATTCGTGTTCTTTTCCATGATACGCAGGTTTTCATTTATCTCGGGAAGCAGATCCCGCTTCCTCGTCAATTTATCAAGTGGCATTTTTATCAGGGTGAGGGGTGTCCTTATTTCGTGAGCGACATTCGTAAAGAACTCTATCTTCGCATGATAAATCTCCCGTTCCTTCTCCCGCTCCAGCAGTTCCATCCGCTGTCTGTTCTTCTCGGCTGCCCTCGTCGAATAATACCGGATGAAGAGAAATGCCAGCCCCAAAACGATAAGCGCATACAACGCATAGGCCCGGTCGCTCGCCCAGTAGGGTGGCAGGATGTCGATCTCCAACGCAGCTTCCTTCTCGTTCCATACCCCGCTGCTGTTCGAACCCTTGACCTTAAAAATGTAATTGCCGGGCGGAAGCTTGGTGAAATAGACCTTTCGGTTCGTCTTCAGATAGGTCCAGTCCTTATCCAGACCCACCAACTGATACGCATACTCGTTCATTCCCGGCGCGGTATAACTCAACGCCGCAAAGTCGATGCTGATCGTGGACTGATCATACGGCAACCGGATGACCTTCGTGTAGGCGATGGATTGGTTAAGCTCCTTATCATTGATCTGCAATCCGGTGATGTACACCGGCGGCACGAACGTATTTTTCACGAATTGCCCGGGATTGAATCCGATCAACCCCTTGACGCTGCCGAAATAGAGCATGCCGTCGCTATCCTTGAACGCGGAATTGTAATTGAACTGGTTGCTCAGCAACCCGCTCGAGATCTTATACGTTTTGATGTCCTTCGTCTCGGGATCGAAACATACGAGCCCCTTCGAGGTGCTGATCCACAGATTGTGCCTGCCGTCTTCCAGGACTTTAAAGACAAGATTGTCCGGCAACCCATCCCTTGTGGTGTATCGCGTAAAATGGCCGGTCTTCTTATCATACAAGCAGAGCCCCCCCTCCGTGGCAAACCAAAGATGGCCCCTGCTGTCCTGGAATACCCCGTTGACATGATCGTCGATCAGGCTGCATGAGTCGCCCGGGTTACAGCGGAGATTCCTGTATCGCTGGGTTCGCGGATCGTAATAAGTAATTCCTTCCCCTTGTGTGCAGCACCATAATATACCCTGGTCGTCCTCCAGCAGCGCCTGAATAGGGGAACCGAATTCCGGCAGCCCGGTGAAATCATTCGTAGCTCTGTTATAACGGAACAGACCTCCCCACGTGCCGATCAGCAGTTGATGGTCACTGGATTGAAAGATCGTCACGATAAAATTATTCTTCAGACTATGCCTTCCCGGGCCCGCGTTGTAATGGCGGAGGACCTTGCCCGTACGCACGTCGAGGACATCCAACCCGTGCTCGAACGTACCGATCCACAGTTCATTCCCCGTCGCCAGCAAACCATGGATATTATGATAGGCAATGCCGTTTTTGGATGGGGATGGCTTGAAACAGACAACCGTCTTTGTCCGCGGCGATACCTTGTCCACGCCGCCATCCTCGGTACCCACCCATAGATTCCCGAACCGGTCCTTGCAGATCTCATGCACCGCACTCCCGCTCAGCGACGGCGAGCGCAATCGTGGGAAGAACTTCTCGAACAACACATAGTTCCCCGGCAGATAATTGAGCCCGCCGAGATAGGTCCCGACCCACAATCCCCCTTCCCGGTCCTGACAAAAAGCAAAGACTACATTGTCCGATATAGAATAAGGATTATCGTATTCCCGCTCGAGATGGACCACCGACCCATCCCTGGAATCGTATATATATATGCCTGTCTCTGTCCCGATCCAGTATTCATATTCATTACGACGCATGATACTTCGCACATAAATGCCGGTCCCCTCATGGTTGCGGGTGACGATGTCCTTGTATTTCCCCGTCCGCAGATTGAACACTTTGGCCCCTTCGTTCTTCGTACCGATGAGGAAAACGCTGTCGTTCATAGGACATAGCTTCTCCACAGATGTCGAAAGCGGATCGGTTGACCGCAGATAGCTGCTGTACGTATAGAACGAATCCTGTAAAGGCAGGTATTTCCGGATAAAGCCCTTGCTCGTGGAGACCCATAAGCTGCTGTCCGGAGCCATCGCAAGCGAAGTCGCAACCGGCAATTTCCCGTCCATCGCGTAGGATCTTGCCTGGCCCGAAGCCGGCTCCAGCCGGTATACGCTTTGATCGATGATGAACCAGAAATTCCCCCGCGCATCGCCGATGATCTGGGTGCTGTTGCCCCTGGGCAGGGCCTGCACCAAATGGAACTTCTCCCCGGTCTTGTCGAACGTATAAACACCTTTATTGGTACCCACCCAAATGACGCCGTGTCTGTCGTTATACAGATAACGGATGAAATTGCTGCCGATGCTGGTAGTATCCCGGCGATCATTATAAAAGGTCTTGAACGTATAGCCGTCGAAACGGTTGAGCCCATTGATCGTTCCCACCCACAAAAAACCGTCGTCATCCTGGATACTGCATTCCACCGAGTTGTTCGATAGCCCGTTCTCCACCTGGAAATGACTGAAATAGTATGGCTGGCCACTTACCCTGGCAACCCAACCGCAGGCAAGAAGGATCTGAATAATAACTAGTTGAATGCAGCCACCTCTCATTGTTGTCTACAAATTAGTCTTTAATCCCGCTCTTCGCTCTCACCGGCCGGGGGAATTGAGCGGAATTGAAAAGAATTTGATAAATAATGATCAGATCAACGGTTATAAAATACCAACCTTTGACCATGCTTTGCTTTTATTAATCAATTCGATTGCTTATGATCAATTGCCAACTTCCACGCGAGGTTCCCATTCCAGGCCCCATCTATGCATCCGATTACACTCCTTCGGATACCCACTCACATAAACTAACAACCATGATGAAGAATGCGCTGCTTCTACCCCCTCTATGCAAGAGGCTGTTGGTCTTAATGACGCTGCTTTGCTCTACCGGTATCTTATTAGCCCAGCAACGGCAGGTCACCGGTAAAGTCGTTGCCTCCGATAATCCGGACAGTTCGGTCGCCGGAGCCACCATCACTGTAAAAGGAGGGCATGCCAGCACCGTTACCGGAAACGACGGGTCTTTTTCGCTTATGGCGTCCCCTAATTCGACCCTTGTGATCAGCTCCATTGGTTTTCTTACCCAGGAAGTTCCGGTAGGGAACCAATCCTCGATCACGGTCCGGCTGGCTTCCAATCAGCAAAGCATCCAGCAGGTAGTCGTCATCGGCTATGGTACGGCAAAACGCAAGGACCTCACCGGCGCGATCGCCAGCATTTCGGCGGACCAGATCGAAAAAGTCCCCGTGACGACCTTCGAACAGGCTTTGCAGGGACGCGCTCCGGGCGTCCAGGTGACCCAAAACGACGCCTCTCCGGGCGGCAACGTCAACGTACTCATCCGTGGTACCGGTAGCCTCGCCATCAATGGCAACGCGCCGCTTTATGTGGTCGACGGCTACCCCCTCGAGACCGGCGGGATGAACAACATCAATCCCAACGATATCCAAAGCCTCGACATCCTGAAAGACGCCTCTGCTACCGCCGTATACGGGATGCGCGCCGCAAACGGCGTGGTCATCGTGACCACCAAACGGGGACGCAGATCCGGGGCCCAGCTGTCCGCCGATATGTACGAAGGGTTCCAAAGCCGGCCCAAAGAGTATAAAGTGCTGAATGCACAACAGTTCGCCACCCTCGCCGATAACGTCGCCGCCCAGTCCAATGGCAATTTCCAGACCTTCGGTCCCTGGAAGAACCCCGGCTCCCTTCATAGCGTCGACTGGCAGAATGCGCTCTATCGTCCCGGACTGACCCAGAGCTACAATTTGGCCGTACGCGGCGGCAGCGATAAGCTGCAGGCTGCCGGTTCCGTTGGCTATTATAACCAAAAGGGCATTGTACAGGGCTCCTATTTCAAACGACTGACCTTCGCCGGCAACCTCGATTTCACGCCGCAAAAATGGGTCAAATGGTCTACGAGCTTGAAATATTCGCACCAGGACCAGAACGTTCCCTTTGGCTACAACGGCAGCAATAACCTGCTCCAGCTTGCCCAGCTGCCCCCCACCCTCGACAGCGGGAACATGCTGACCAATCAGATCAAGGATGCCAACGGCAATTATGGCTTCTTCAACCCGATCTATACCTATGTGGCCAAATATTCCAACCCGCTTTTTACCATCAACAACAATAAATTCCAGAACCTGAACAACTGGTTCCTGCTAAGCTCCTCCCTGGAGATCACCATCATCGATGGACTCAGGATCAAAACCAATGCGGGGATCACCTATCTGGGCAATAACAACTTATTCTTTCAGCCGGAAGACGACCGGCTTGTGAACCAATATGGTTCGGTGGCGGGGGCGACCCAAAACGCGACCTTTACCAAAAGCAATTATACCAATTTCGACTGGCTGTGGGAAAACACCCTTAGCTACGACAAAACCTTTGGCAGACATACCATCAATTTCGTGGCCGGCGTCACCGCTCAGAAAAATCAGCTCGACTCGATGTCCGGCACCGGCATCCCGCCGAACAACACCGTCCAATCGCTCTATCAAAGTACGGCCGTCGTCTTTAACACGGGGCCCGGCCAGAACGGTGAGACCATCACCACCCTGGCATCCGAGTTCGGCCGTCTTGCCTATAACTTCGACGAACGGTATTTCCTCACCGGTACCCTGCGCCGGGACGGCTCCTCCAAATTCGCCCCGGGTAAGCAATACGGCGTCTTCCCCTCCGGTGCGGTCAAATGGGCGATAAAGAACGAAAAATTCATGCAGGATGTCGCCTGGCTCGCCGATCTGTCCCTCCGGGGCAGCTGGGGCAGGGTCGGGAACTCCGCGACTATCGCCCCCTATCAGTATGCTGCGCTTTTCGCATCAGGCCCTTCTTCGCCAAACGTAGCGCCGAACTATGGCTACACCTTCGGCACCCCCAAGGCGTTTTCCCCGGGCATCTATCCGCTCCAGCCCGCCAACCCCAACCTGCAATGGGAAACGGATGAGCAAACGGATATCGGCCTGGATGCCGCCTTCTTGAACGGACACTTTCGGTTTACCGCGGACTGGTACCAGCGGAACTCCAAAAACTTCCTGCTCTTTATTCCCACCCCCGCGCAAACGGGTTATTACAACGAGTCGGAGAATGTGGGCAGCATGATCAACCGAGGCCTGGAGCTCGGTCTTGGCTGGAACCAGCAAATCCACAATGACCTTACACTCGGCGCCAGCTTAACGGTATCGACCCTGTACAACAAGCTCACCAGCATCAATTCGGGTACCACTGGTTTGTTCAACTTCGGCAACCCCACGCTCGCCGTACCCGCCATGCTCGGCTGGTCGCAGCTCACCCTGTCCAAGGTCGGCGGACCGGTAGGCGCCTTCTATGGCTACAAATACCTGGGCATCATACAGTCCCCTGACCAGATCGCCAAGCTCAACCAGGCCGCGCAGGCCAAAGGCCAGGCGACCTACTGGAAGACCGGCACCCAAGCCGGTGACCGCCTTTACGCCGACGTCAATGGCGACGGTACCGTCAATGCCAGCGACGAAACGACCCTGGGCAGCCCCATCCCCAAATTCTTCGGCGGACTCAACCTCGACGCCTCCTGGAAGAATTGGGATGTCAATGCCTACTTCTATGGCGTTTACGGCAACAAGATCTTCGACTTCGCCGAAAGCAACCTGGAGACCTTCCAAAACCGCAGCTTTGTGGGTGTAGAGAACGTCAGCGTGGATTATGCGTCGCATGCTTATACGACAAGCAAGCCCTCCACTAAATATCCGAGGATCACTGCCAACGACGACGCGGTCGGCAACAGCATCGCATCCAGCGCCTTTGTCGAGAACGGCAGCTTCCTTAAACTCAAGAATCTTACGATCGGCTACACGGTGCCTGAAAAGGTGCTCCAATGGGCTTCGGTGTCCAAGGTCCGGCTCTATGCCTCCACGCAGAACCTGTTTACCATCACCGGCTACAAGGGGCTCGATCCCGAGATCGGCTTCCAGGGCGGCAATGCCACGCAGGCCGGCATCGACAACGGTACCTATCCCTCGTCCCGGTATTTCACGGTAGGCCTTAACGTAACATTCAAATAATAACACTGAACAATATGAAATTATATACGAAGATCATTGGGGTTGCGATCGTTGTTGGTGCGGTGCTTGGCCCCCTATCCTGTAAGAAAAGTTTCCTCAACCCCGTTGATACGAATGCAGCCCAGGTCAACAGCGCCTTTACAAAACCTCAACAGGTGATAGCGCTGGTCAACGCCGTATACGATACCTACCAGAGCAGCGACCTGCTGAAAAAATCCATTTGGTATTATGCCAACTTCCTCACGCACGACTGGTTCAACAACGGTAGTGATATCGTCTGGAACTACTATGGCATCGGCGCGGACTTCTACGCCCTGCCCACTTTTTGGAACAACGCCTATATTGGCATCGCCCGGGCCAATGCCGCACTCGAGGTCATCGCCGAAACAAGGGCCAGCGGCATCCTCACGCCATCCTCACTCGCGGACCGGCTGGAAGGCGAATGCTATTTTCTGCGGGGCATGACCTATTATTATCTGGCAGGAACCTTCGGCGGCGTTCCCCTCGAACTTAAAGCCGAGACGAACGGACTGACGCCAAGATCCACGCAGGATTCCGTTTTCAGACAGGTAGTTTCCGATATGCACATGGCCGAACAACTGCTGGTATCCAAGACGAAGCTATCGTCTGCCGACATCGGCCGGGCCACTACCGGCGCCGCTTATGGCTACGAAGGCGCCGCACAGATGTGGTTAAAACAATATGACTCTGCACTGGTTGCCTTCAACAACCCGGAGCTGAACAACTATCACCTGTTACCCAACTTCGTGGATGTGCATGAATATTCCAACCAGAATAATCCCGAATCGCTCTTCGAGATCCAGTTCAACGTATACGGCTCGCAGAGCTGGGACGGTGGCTGGCAGGACGGCGGCGAAGAAGGCTGGATCGACGACTTCGGCTGGCCCCAGGAGATCAGCGGTTTTGGCTACGACTACGGCAATCCTGGTCTCTGGTACTCCTATCAGGCAGGCGATCTCCGGCGGGCTTGTACTATCGGCGGCCCCGGCGACACGCTCGTGAGCCCCGGGATCATTGCGAAATGGGGCGGCATCAAGGGCTATGCCGTAGTACAGGCCGGTTACAAAAAAAATCCCACCACCTACTCGGATGGCGCCGGGAACCCGATCAATTCCATCGGAACGGCTGCCCATCCCTGGTATGGCAACGACGGGACACCCCGCTCCGGATACTATGACACCAAAAAATGGCGCGATCCCACCCTCACCGGCGCGAACGGCACCTCCGCCATCTTCGGCGGCCAGAATCAGATCATGCTGCGCTATGCAGAGATCCTGCTCGATCGTGCCGAATGCAAGGTACACACGGGCGATATCACTGGCGCTATGGCCGATCTCCAAACGGTAAGGAACCGGGCCTGGGGCGGAACAGCACCTGCCGTCATGCAGGACGGTCTCACCTGGGACGGGAAACCCACCCAGCCGATCACGGACCCGATGCAAATGGTCCTAAGCGAATACCGCCACGAGCTTACGGCCGAATACTCGCTGATGTATGACCTGCGCAGGGCCGGTCCGGGTGTGGCATCCGCCTTCCTCCAACAGGAATATGGCACGACCCCCAGCCAGAACCAGATCGTTTACCCCTATGGCCCAACCGCCGACGGTCATACGCACGGCGTATGGATGACAACCCTGCCGGCGAATAAAGACATCCTGCCCATCCCGCAGACCGCCATTTCACTTAATCCGTATCTTACACAAAACCCGAGTTATTGACCAACCGTTTTCCTCCATCCCTGGTATCGCTGTGCGTGTCGCTCTGTTGTCTGTACAGCTGCACCCACAGCGATACCTTGTTTGAGCATATCCCATCCGTACAGTCCGGGATCACCTTCGACAACAAGATCACGGAAAATGATTCCATCAACCCGCTCGATGTTGTCAATGTCTACAACGGTGGAGGCGTCGGCATCGGCGATTTCAATGGCGATGGACTACAGGACATCTTCTTTACAGGCAATATGGTCCCCTGTAAATTGTACCTGAACAAAGGCCATTTTCACTTTGAGGATGTCACCGCGAAAGCAGGCGTCGACGGGTTGGGCCGGTGGGCCCGCGGCGTATCCGTGGTAGACATCAACAACGACGGTCTGCCCGATATCTACATCTGCAACACGATCTACAAGGACTCGCTCCAAAGACGCAATATCCTGTACGTTAATCAGGGCGTGGACAAAGACGGCATCCCGCATTTCAAAGATATGGCCCCGGAATATGGCCTCGACATTCACGTGCAATCCACCATGGCCAGCTTCTTCGACTACGATAACGACGGCGACCTCGACATGTACCTCACCGTCAACGAAGCCTCGAATGGCGGCAATCCAAACGACTTTGCTCACCGCAATAGCATCGGCACGGCGCCCAGCATCGGCCGCCTGTACCGCAATGACTTCGATACCGCGCTGGGACACCCCGTCTTCCATGACGTCTCCCGGCAAGCCGGCATGACCTACGAAGGATTCGGCCACTCCGCCACCATCTGCGATCTCAATGACGACGGCTGGAAGGACATCTATGTCTCGGACGATTTCCTGTCGAACAATATCCTTTATATCAACAATCACGACGGCACCTTTACGAACAGGGCCAAAGACTACTTCAAACATACTTCGTTCAATTCCATGGGCCAGGATGTCATCGATATCAACAACGATGGTTTTCCCGACGTCATCGAGCTGGATATGAACCCCGAAGATAACTACCGGAAGAAGATGATGCTCGGGGCAAACAATACCTTCCATTATCAGGACTTCGATCTCTACGGCTACCAATACCAATATGTCCGGAATACCCTGCAGCTGAACGTCGGCCCACGAACCGGCGAGCAGGATTCGATAGGCATGCCGGCCTTCAGCGAGATCGGCTTCCTGAGCGGCATCGCTCAAACGGATTGGAGCTGGACACCCCTCGTCGCCGACTTCGACAACGACGGCTATCGCGATCTCATTGTCACCAACGGCTTCCCGCGCGACGTGTCGGATCACGACTTCATTGTCTACCGGCAGCATTCGAACGGACTGCTCGGCAGAATGGCCCTGATCGATTTCATCCCGCAGGTGAAGCTGCACAACTATGGGTTCAGGAACGAAGGCGATCTCCGGTTCCAGGACGAATCAACGGCCTGGGGACTTAGCCTCCCTACTTTCTCCAATGGCGCCGCAGTCGTGGACCTCGATAACGACGGCGCCCCCGACCTCGTGATCAACAACATCGATGATGAGGCCCTGGTCTACCGGAATACCAGCCGCGATCACGACGATAAAGGGGCCCCTTCCACCCATTTCCTGGATATCAAATTCAAAGGCGGCCCCCGAAATGTCAATGGCATCGGCGCGATCGCGCACCTCTACTACGATCACGGTAAACAACAACGGTACGATAACAACCCGTACCGGGGATACCTTTCTACCCTTCCCTGTTCCGCGCATTTCGGGCTGGGCCAAAGCACTACAGTCGATTCCGTTCTTATTCAATGGAACGGCGGAAAAGAACAAACCCTCCACAATATCCCGGCAGACAGCACGCTCACCGTAGACATCCGCGATGCCCGCCCGCGGGCCCCGGACCCGCCCCCCACGACCGCCACGAATACGTTGTTCGAGGAGATCACCAACGCCGCGGCGATCCATTACACCCACAAAGATCTGACCCAAAACGATTTCAATCTCCAGGCCCTGCTTCCCCATAAATTGTCGGAATACTGCCCCGCGCTTGCCGCAGGCGATCTCGACGGCAATGGACTGGACGACCTCGTTGTCGGGGGCAACCAGCTCGATCACACGACGCTGCTGCTGCAACAACCGGACGGCCGGTTCCTGCAAAAAGACCTGACACCGGGTGACCAACCCACGCCGTATTACAAAGACGAAGGCATCCTGGTCTTCGATGCTAACGGGGACGGTCACGCGGATATTTATATCGCCCGCGGCGGGTACGGCGCCGAGGCCGACAGCAGCGGCTACCAGGACCTGCTTTATCTGGGCGACGGCCATGGCGGCTTTACCGCCGACTCGCTCGCGCTGCCGGTCAACCATACCAGCAAACTCTGCGTCCGCGGATTCGATTTCAACAACGACGGGAAAATGGATCTCTTCGTCTCGGGACGGGTCCAGCCGGCCCGGTATCCGCAACCTGTCAGCAGCTTCATCTTCAGGAACGATTCGCAGAATGGCCACGTAAAATTCACCGATGTCACCGACGAAATAGCCCCGGGTCTCCGCAACATCGGAATGGTCTCCGACGCGCTTTTTACGGATTTTGACGGCGACGGCCACACCGATCTCATCGTCGTAGGCGAATGGATGCCGGTGACCTTTTTCAGGAATGTCAATGGGAAATTCATCGATGTCACCGGAACCACCGGGGTGGGCGACAGCACCGGCTGGTGGAACTCGATCGCCGCGGGCGATTTCCGGCATACGGGACGCATGGACTACATCGTAGGCAACCTGGGCCTGAACACCTTCTACCAGGCCAGCAGCAAGTATCCGGTGCGCATCACGGCGAAGGACTTCGACAACAACGGCATTTTTATCGCTATCCCCTCGCTCTACCTGCCCGACCAGCAGGGCAACAAAAAAGAATTCCCGGCCATGGGTCGGGACGATATCAGCCGGCAGATGCCCCTCCTGAACAAAAAGTTCCCCACCTATAGATCCTTTGCACAGGCCACCATGGACGACTTGCTGACGCCGGGTCAGCGGGCAGGCGCCACCCGATTGCAGGCGACAACGATGTCGTCTTGCTTTCTGCGCAACGACGGCGGCGGCAAATTCACCTTGCTTCCCCTGCTTGTAGAAGCACAGTTCTCCCCGATCAATGGCATGGTCGTCGACGATTTCGACGGCGACGGCAATCCCGATGTCCTCCTCTCCGGCAATGATTATGGGACCGAAGTAGGTACCGGTCATTATGATGCACTCAATGGATTGCTGCTAAAGGGCGATGGTAAAGGGAACTTCACTCCGTTACCGATCCTCCGGAGCGGTATCTATATCCCGGGAAACGCCAAGGCCCTGGTCAAATTACGCGGCCCTTCGTCCAGCTATCTCCTGGCAGCCAGCCAGAACCGCGGCCCGCTGAAACTCTACGAGCTGAAACAAAGCCCTTCCCAGATCGCACTGAATGCCGATGATGCCTATGCGCTGCTACATTTCAAAGACGGCCGCGTGGAAAAAACCGAAGGGTATTACGGCGAATCCTTCTTATCTCAATCCGCCAGGTTTCTCTCCATCGGCAAGAACGTAGCTTATATCGAAGTCTTTAACACGCGCGGAATAGCGAGAAAAATTGCTCCATGACACGCCCCGGAAAAAAGATGATCATCATTGGATTGATCCTCACCGTTGTCCTTTTCTTCTCCCGGTGCCTGGACTCCGGTAATCACGACCCGCGCGGCAAGGCCTATGCCGGTTCGGCCGCCTGCGTTTCCTGTCACCGCGAGATCGTCAAATCCTATGGCCACACTCCACATTATCATTCGGCCGCCGTCGCTTCGCTGTCCACCATCGCCGGCTCCTTCTCCCCCGATTCCAACACCTTCGTCGCGAGCGATACGGCTAAGGTGGTCATGGAAGATCGCGGCGGCATCCCCTACCAGGTACTCTATATCCGCGGGAAAGAAGCCAGGGCAGAACGTTTCGACATCGTTTTTGGGTATACTAAAGGACAAACCTACCTGTACTGGAAAGACCACCAGCTCTATCAGCTCCCGATCTCCTGGTTCGCCAACCTGCATCGCTGGACAAGCAGCCCGGGATACCCCGATGGACTACCCTTCTATGGCCGACCGGTCCTGGAACGCTGTTTCGAATGCCATAGCTCCTATATTGCGCCATCCGACCCACAGAACGTCAATGCCCTCAGCAGCACTTCGATGATCGCGCAGATCGATTGTGAAAGATGTCATGGCCCTGCCGCCAACCACGTGGCCTACCACACGGAATTCCCAGCGGATAAACACGCTCGTTATATCGCATCCTATCGGTCCCTGTCCCGCGACCGGAAGATCGATCTCTGCGCCACCTGCCACGCCGGAAGCAATAACATCCCCCTCCGGTCCCTGTTCGGCTTCCAGCCGGGGGACTCGCTGGCCCATTTTTCGGTGTCCGCGCACGTCGGCACCCACGCCCCCGATGTACACGGTGACCAGGTGGCGCTCTTGGCTTCGAGCAGATGTTTCAAGGAGAGCAACATGGACTGCTCGACCTGTCATGATCCACATGTCGCCGACCACCACGATTATACCGCCTATGCCCGGCGCTGCCAGGGATGCCATTCCCCCGACAACCATAACTTTTGTAAAATTGCCAATGATCAAAACCTTTCTTTCGTCGAGCGCAACTGCACCCGCTGCCATATGCCGGCACAGGCCTCGGGTATTATCCATGTAAAAACCAGTGAAGCAGCAAGAGATACCGCCGTATTTATGATAAACCACCTGATAGCGGTCTATCCCGAAGTATCCCAAAAGATCTTATCCCAACTGCGCGTCCAGCACGGCCCAGGTCGCGATCGCCCCGTTGTAGCTGGTGTACATGCCATACACTGAATAAACGGCTTCTCCCCAATTGCCCTGCGCCTTCGCGGAAAGCGCAGCGTTCTGCACCGGATCGGAGATATTCCGGACGGACCCATATCGCCGATCGTCCCCTCGACTACCGTCCGCTTGCTTGCGGCATCCTGACTGATCACCGTCAGATGATTTTCCTCAGCCCACGACGCAATGGCCGCCAGATCCTCCTTCGATGCGCCATAGAGCGCGGTAAAATCGGCATCATTGAGATAATGCCGCTCACCCGGCAACGCCGTGGTCAGCTTGTCGACACCGGCCACCAAATCAGCGGGCGGTGCGGATTACGTCTGGCATAGATACTAAGCTGGATCTTTTGCTTGGGGTCCGATGCGTTCACATGTTTGGCGTTCGCCACGGCATTGCGATTGCTGCCCGGTATCGGCAGTATGGAGGGATCCTGACTCTTACGACAAAGGTTTAGGTGGACAAAAATAAAGTACAATCCCCATTGTTTAGCCTACCGGGAAAAGGTAACAATCTTTTGAAATTAGGTGCTTACCCTTAAATAAATTTATCTGTTCTGACGTTATTGCGAAAGTATGAGGTTATCGCGCAGTATGAAAAACCGCCTGGCTATCGCCTGGCTGATCTTGCTTTCCTGTGGCATCGCTTTTGTCTTCTGGCAATACCAGTGGAAATATAGCCTGCCCACGCCCGTGCCGGAGGGCTATCACGCGGTTTCGCGGGGTACCCTGGTACAGCTTCCCCCAAGCGCCCAGGCACTGCGGGCGCGGAACGGTAGACCGCTGTTCCTGCATTTCTTCAACCCCGACTGCCCATGTTCCCGTTTCAATATGCCACAATTCAAGGCCCTCGTCGACCAATATGGCGATAAGGTAGATTTCGCCATCGTGGTCATGGGCGACAGGTCTTTTACCGCCGCAGCGATCCAGGACAAGTTCAACCTGTCCCATCCCCTGCCCGTATTGCAGGATAGCGCGGTAGCCGCCGCCTGCGGGGTCTATTCCACCCCCCAGGCCGTCCTCATCGACGCCCGTGGCCAGCTTTATTTCCGGGGCAACTACAATCGCAGCCGCTATTGTACCGATGAACGCACCAGCTTCGCCAAACAGGCGCTGGATGGGCTGCTGCAGGGTAACTATTCTCTGATCTTCAGCCCCCTGGCCCTGAAAGCATACGGTTGTCAACTTCCGGAGTGTACCAGATGAGCACGTCCGCGTCCATACCGATGATGGATGGCAGGGACCTGCAGGCGCAGACGGAGTATTTCCACTCCACCGTAAAACGCAGATCGGACAACCTGATGAACTACTTCCTCATTGGATTCTTCGTCGTAGGTCTGCTGCTGGCCGGCTATTACGATACCTGGGGGATCGCCGTCGGCGTAGGTGGGCTGTGTCTCCTGGCGTATTACTCCGTGAAACTGCTTGTACCGTCATCGGATCTCTATCAATATGTCCTGAGCACGATCATGGGCATCTTCATGGCGCAATACATCTACCAGCTGCACGGCCTTTTCGAAATGCATTTTTTCGCCTTTATCGGCTGCGCCATCCTCATCACCTATCAGAACTGGAAACTGCAGATCCCGCTGCTGATCTTTGTGGTCCTGCACCACGCCATTTTCAACTACCTGCAATACAAAGGCGATACCGATATCTATTTTTCCAGGCTGGAGTATCTCGATCTCCAGACCTTTATCATTCATATCCTCCTCACGGCTGTCATCGTCTTTATCTGCGGACTATGGGCCTATCAGCTCAAGAAATCGGGCGAGATACAGATCGCACAGACCGTTCAGATGACGGCCCTGCAGCGCGAAGCCGCCCTCCTCACGGAACGGAAGCGCAATGCCGACGAGCTCGAATCCGCATGGATCAAGGCGGAGATCGCCCGGCAGGAAGCGGAAAAAGCAAGGGAAGAGGCGGAGCGGGCGAACCGGGCGAAAAGCATCTTTCTCGCGACCATGAGTCATGAGATCCGCACCCCGATGAACGGCGTCATCGGCATGACCTCACTGCTGGGTGAGACCCCGCTCAACGAACAGCAACGCGCCTACGCCGAAACGATCGCCACCTGCGGGGAGACCCTGCTGGGTGTGATCAACGATATCCTCGATTTCTCCAAGATAGAATCCGGCGGGATGGAACTGGAAGAAGAAGATTTTGAATTGCAAAGCAGCATCGAACATATCCTCGATATCTTCGGTGCCCGCGCGGCCCGGTCCGGCATCGAGTTGCTCAACCAGGTAGAACGGGATGTACCCGCCTTTATCCGCGGCGACGACCTTCGTCTTCGCCAGATCCTCACCAACCTCGTCGGCAACGCCATGAAGTTCACGGAACAGGGCGAGATCTTTATCCGCGTACGCGTCGAGGATGCCGCATCCAATGGCGAATTATTGCTAGGTTTCGAAGTACGTGATACCGGCATCGGCATTCCTGCCGAAAAACAGGAAAGACTCTTCAAGGCCTTTTCCCAGGTAGATTCCTCCACGACACGCAAATATGGCGGCACAGGTCTCGGGCTCGCGATCTCCCAACAGCTCGTCAAGCTCATGGGCGGGACGATCCGCGTGGAAAGCGCACCGGGCAAGGGGTCGACCTTTTATTTCAACATCCGCACCCGCGCAGGTGCGAGCAAACAGGCACCCATCCAGATCGACGGCCTTACAGGACAAGCCGGGAAAAAAGTGCTGATCGTCGACGACAACCATACCAACCGCATCATCCTCCGCACCCAGCTCGAGTACTGGAATCTCCAGCCTGTCCTCGCCGCCTCGGGGGTGGAAGCGCTCAATATATTGGACGCCGACTCCCGTTTCGATCTCATCCTCACGGATATGCAGATGCCCTTTATGGACGGCATCCGGCTGGCACAGAACATCCACGGCCGGTATGCACACATCCCCATCATCCTGCTGAGCTCGGTGGGCGACGAATACAAAAAGAACTACAACCAGCTCTTCAGTGCCGTGATGACCAAGCCCATCAAACAGCAGCTATTGTATCGCCATATCCTCGCCGGGTTACAGCACCAGGGCCGATTCACCGTGGATGGCAGGCAAGTGCCTTCCCGTCTGCCGGAAAACCTTTCGGCCACCTTCCCACTCCAGATCCTCGTCGCCGAAGACAACGAGATCAACCAACAGGTAATCCACTACATCCTCCAAAAGATCGGCTATACGCCTACGATCGTAGCCAATGGCCAGGAGGCCGTGGACGCCGCCGAAGCCATGACCTACGATATCATCTTCATGGATCTTCAGATGCCCGATGTGGATGGCCTGGAAGCGACCCGGCTTATCCGCGGCAACAAGACCCTCCACCAACCCGTGATCGTCGCGCTCACCGCCAATACCATGGAAGGCGACGAAGAAGAATGCCTGCTCGCGGGCATGAACGATTACATCGGCAAACCGGTGAAACTCGAAGAGCTGCTCGGTAAGCTGCGCAAGTGGGCGCTCCATCTGCAGCAACCGGCCTGATGCGGCTTAATTGGCATAGATGCTCGAAAGCCGCTGGGCCAGCTCCTCGCCCCTCAAGCCCGTCGCAACGATCTTTCCCTGCGGGTCTACGAGAAAGCTGGAAGGCACGGCCCGGATCGCATAGAGCTTACAGGCCGCATTGTTCCAACCATGCAAGTCTGAGACATGCAACCACGTCATTCGATCCTGGACAATGGCCTGTTTCCACCTGTCCGCATGGTCATCCAGCGAGACGGAGAGGATCTGAAAGCCTTTGTCTTTATAAAGCGCATATTGTTTGACGAGGTTAGGATTCTCCCCACGGCAGGGATGACACCAGCTTGCCCAGAAATCCACCAGCACATAGTGCCCGCGCAGACTCGACAACGCTATCGCCTTGCCCGTCGTGTCGTCCTCGGTGAAATCGGGCGCCATATTGCCCGGTACCACCGTCGTCAGCGCATTGATCCTGTCCTCCAACTCGGACCCTGCCACAGAGCCCCGCAGCTTTTCATCCAACGCATCGAACACCGGCTTCAGCTCCCTGGCCTTCTCAGCGGTATTGGTCAGATCGGACAACGCGATGAGACTGAAGAACGACCGGGGATAAGCCTTCGCATAGTCCAGCTCCTTGTCGTGCATATGCTGTATCCTGTCCCTGAACCGCTTGTCTACTACATGTAAAAAGGCGGTATCTTTTTTCTGCTCTTCCGTGCCGCTATTGAATTCGGCATTGGCCTGTTTCGTCAGCGCCATGATCGGGCCGCCGGTATAGGCGTTAAAGGCGTTGTATTCCGCGTCGATGGGCGAGCCGGTGATCACCGCATTGCTCAGCGAATCCTTCGATTCAAGCCGGATATGCTCTTTCCCGATATAAAAATAGCTCACATCGCCTGTATACACGGCTTTGTCCTTTCCATCGCCCAACGGCGCAAAGGCCATCCGCACGGTAGCGGGTCCCTTGAGCTCACCCGAGAACCTGAATTTCCCATCGACCAGCACGGCACTATCCGATCTCCCCTGGCCGCCTGCCTGATAATCGAAATAGATCTTGGCCGGCGCATTGTAATGGCCTATCCGGCCGTTGAGCGTAAAATCCGGTTGCTGGGCGCTCGCCACGAACGGCGCCAGGGCCGCCATGAATAAGAATTTGTTCATTATGTTTTGTTATTGTATACGTACTGCAACATCTATCGGCGAACCCGGAACATTATCGATCTCCCGGATGAGCTGTCCGTTCCTTCCCGTGCTGATATCCAGGAAATAAACGATTCCATTGACGCCTGTGATCAGCGTGTTACCGCCGTCCGTGACCTTGAGCATGGTGATCTCCTGCCCGTTGAAATTCGTGGCAAGCGCTGTCACCTGCTGGCTAAGGGGATTATAGCTATAGATCGTAGAACCGGAGCTGAAATAAAAGACCTCCGCCGGAGTGCTCGCCCATTTCGTATCGGGCAAGATAAGGTCAGACCGGATAAACGGCCGTTTGTACTGTGGCGAGAGCTGGATGATCCCCATGAAGGCCGCGCCAAATTTCAACTCATATAAGGTACCGTCGGCGGCCGTCCCAAAGGCGTAACAGTTCTGATCATTGATCTGCTCGAAATCCAGCATCTTCAACCCGGCCGTGATCGGACTGAACGCCGTGCTGTCTGTGACCTTGTACGCGGTGCCCACATAGGCCGGACCGCCAAAGTTGGTGAAGACCACGAACTGCTGCTTCACACTGTCATAACCCAGGAAATAAGGAAAGGTCTGATTACAGGCCAACTGATGATACAAATTGTAATTGCCCGCGGGCGCCTGGCCGAACATGCCATAGGTCGGCGCCAGGTTCCAGGTCTGGTTGGTCCCCCAATACAGCTTGCCGCTGATCACCCCCTCCATGGTTCCAAAGACACTGGCCGAAAGACTTCCCGGCACCAGCGTCGCCGGCGCCTTAAAGAAATTACCCTTTAACGTATTGATGGGCAACAGCGTATTGGCGTCGATTTGCACACCCGGATCGGCCGAGCCGCCGCAGATGATCCAATAACAGGTAGTCGTCACGGGTACGATATACTGGTCGGCGAGCGGAATCAGTTGCTGCGGTCCCGGCGGCAGATCCTGCCCATTGATCGCCCGGTAGACCCGCGGCTGCATTTTACCCAGGGTATCGACAAAGGACAACTGAGATATCCCGTTCTCCACGCTCAGGATGGTCGTTCCCTTCACATACTCGGTGACGCCATTGACTCGGAAGGGGTAGAAATATTGCATGCTGTCCGCACTGTCGGTTATCGTCAGCATCGCGAAATAACTGTTGGGTGGTAACCCAAAGACATACTGGAGCTTGGGCCCTGTAAAATACACCGAGCTGTCCCCTTTCGGGTTGTCGATCCGCCAGCTGAAACCCAGCCGGGGGCTCTTCTCCGCGATCGTTACGGTGGGCGCTACGATGAGGGTATCGCCCAGGGTAGCCGAATAAACCGAATCCAATCCTTTGACCACGGGCGCTGGGGGAACATTGTACTTATAATTGCCCAGGTCCTTATAACAGGAGATGGCGCAGCAGGCCGCCAGGGCAATGAAAATATAAGCGATCGATTGTTTCATGTTGTCATTTTTACAGTTAGGAATTACATGACCTCTACGCCGTTCTCGTCGATGAAGAACCAGTTACCCGTCGAGGGGTCCTGAATCAGCGGGATCACGCTCTGGGGATTGTTGGCATTATAAAAATTGTAGCTGCCATCAGGCTGCTGTGTAAGCACATACCCCGCTTTCGGATTGTTCACGACCCAATCGAAAGGGTCCTGCAGCAGGGTGTTCAGCTCACTCACATAATACAGGTTCTTGGGGGCATCCAGGCCGCTTTCCGATAAGGTCGTCAAACCCGTGGCGATAATGAATAGCTGATATTTCGTGCTGGAAAAATACGGGGGCAGCCAATAGGTCCACCAGTCCGGCTCCTCCAACTTATTCGAGATGATCACCTTGCCCATATCCTGGTCCGCAATGGCTACCCCCAGGTCATTTGTCGCAACAAGATGGAGGCTCAGCGCGACCGACCGCTTGCGTAGCAGCGTGTCCGTATTGTAAATGATGATAGGCAAATAGGTCGTACCCGAATCGGCCGGCAGGGTGTAATTGGACTGCAACGGCGCATAGTGCTTGCCTGAAACGGCCGTCGTATTGCTATCGGTAACGGCCACCACATACTGCCTGGCCCGGTCTACCCGCCTGCCGGAAAGCTGCATGGGAACATAGACCGTGTCCGCCTCCTGACCTGGGGTAAAAGCAAACGTATATACGATGCTATCGACCGTTGGAACCACAAAATTGAAATGGATATTGTCGGGCGAATTGTACAGCATGTACTCCCCCTTCTTGCAAGAGGCCAGCGCACAGCTCAGCACTAAAAAGCTTACAAATAGTTTACACATAATAGTTATATTATCTATTGCCGAATTCGATCTCGTTGTTGGGCAGCGGCAGCACGAAAATGCTGTTGCTCGCCGGGTAGCTAATCCCCGATGGGGTCACTATAGACATGCCCAACCGCTTGTACATATAGAAGATCTGCCCTTCGCCATAGAACTCCTTCCGCGCCTCCTGGACGAGCTGATTCATAAAGTCTTGTTTGTTGATTGGCGTCATCGCATCCGTAATACCCCTGTGAACCCACACCGTATCGACATAGGCCGTAGCCTGTCCGGGATTGGCATCATAGGTACATTCGGCGGCGATATAATACATCTCGCTAAGCCGCAGCGCCGGCGCCACTATGGGCAGCAAATTGGTGTCCACATCCCGGCTATATTTGATAAGATCCAGCCGGGTTTGGTTGTTAGCCGTAATGGGCTGGAACCATTCTTTATAGCGCCGATCATTGGCGCCGATACCGCCCGTTTGGTAGAGGTAGTTACCGCCGTTCCCATCGATATAACTGCCCGTGACATCGGTGAACCGGCTTTGTAAATTCAATTTCATCGAAGGAATATACCAGCAGAACAACAGCTCCTTGTACAACACCCGGTCGATCGTCTGTGGATTCGCAGACATAAAATCGGCCGCGTTTGTCCAGGGAAATTTCCCCGAATTGATGACTTCGAGCGCATTGCTCAACGCGTCTTTTTGATCGCCCATATACAGGTAAGCCCGGGCGAGCGCCCCGCATACGGCATAATAGTTCAACCGCGTCCTCCTGCTCTGAAGGAACAACGAGGGATTTTTTTGCTCCGTGGTCGTATCATTGTTCGGATAACCCACCACATAGCTTGGACTAAGGATCGGATCCACCGGTTTTAAAAGCCCCTTGGCGCTGTCGAGGTCCTGAATAATCAGTGCGAGCGCGCCCGAAACCGTCGACAAAGGCGTAACCTTATCTGTATAATCCGTAATATAAGGAATAGCCGGAGCATTGGGATTGTTGCCATAGGAAGGCGCAAACATCCGGAGCAGGTCGAAATGCAGATAACCTCGCATGGCCAATGCCTCCCCCTTGATGATGCCATAATCTACCGCACTCAAAAACTTTTTTCCTTGCCCGATATTGGCCAGGATCAGGTTGCAGTTGGTGATGGCATTGTACAGCCCTGACCAAACGGTATCCTTCCGGCTAATGAAATCAATATCTCCATAATTGTAGATCGATGTCTGCAGATAGTGCTGGTAGTCTTGCGTGATCGTATAGTTCTGCGCCAGTACATCCAGAAATCCAAAGGTCAGCTCATCGCCATATTCCCCGGGCTGGCTGCAACGGGTATAGACGCCATTCAGCGCTTCTTCAAAACCCGCCTGCGTGCCGAACAGCTGCTCCGCCGACACCTGCGACTGCGGCTTTACATCCAGCCATTTCGAGCAGGAGACAAGGAATAGGAGAGAGAGTAGTAGGCTTGTCAATATTTTCATACACGAAGTTTAAAAGCTTGTTTGAAGGGATAGGGTGAAACTCTTGGCATAAGGGTAGTCGATCCCGCGCTCGATCTTAAAGGTCGACCAGTGGGCGACATCGTTCATCGTAAAAGCCAGCCGCATGTTGTTCATCCCCAGACGGGAATAGACCGGTTTGGCAAAATCATAGCTGAGATACAGCGTCGTAAAATCGAGCGTATTGTCGTTTTCGATAAACCGGCTGGACAGCAGGCTCGACTGCAGATTGGCGATGTTCTTGAATGCAGCATGATCCCCGGGCTTCTGCCAGCGGTCCGTAAGCGCACGGCTATCGACGTTGTACCGCGGGTCGGCATTCTCCACCCTGTCCACCAGGGTCTGATTGTAATCCTTGCCGCCCAGCCGGGTGGTAAAGATCACGTTGAGCATAAATCGCTGATACGACACCGTAGAACCAAAAGAACCGTTGACCTTGGGCGTAGGATCGGCAACCGGCACGATATCATTGGCGTTCCAGGTATAAGTGCGGGTCCCGTCTTTTTTGATCAGGATCTCCTGCCCATTCTCCGGATCGATGCCCAGCGACCGAACGGCATAGATCTCATTGAGCGACTGGCCTTCCTGGTAACGCAAGAGGGGCGTAGCCTTCAGGCTATCCGTTTGCTGCGCCTGGTTGGCCTTCTGGTTGTAGGCCTTCAAGGCGTCGGAGATCTTTACGATATTGTTGACGTTGTGCACAAGGTTCGCAAACACACTTACATTCCATTGCTTGTTCCGGATCACATTGTACTTGAAGTTCAGCTCGAATCCCTTATTGACCATATTACCGAGGTTGTCCGTATAGGAAGCGAAACCGGTGGAAGGCGGCAAATCGATATCGGCGAGCAACCCACGGGTATATTTATAATAATACCGCGGGGAAATAACAAGCCTGTCCTTGAACAGGCCGAGATCCATACCCACATCATAATTCTGTGTCTTCTGCCATTGCAGCGCTTCATTGCCATAACTCATCACCGAAGCCCCTACACCCGTGCTATACCAATTGGTGGAATAATACTGATACATCGTCTCGGCCTGATAAGGCGGAAACGACACAGAACCCGTTAAGCCAGTACTGGCCCGGAACCGCAGCTGGCTGATCACCGGCGACCCGGCCAGAAAGTCTTCCTTGAAGGCATTCCAACCCAATCCCAGCGCCCAGAACGGCGCAACCTTGTTGTTTGTTCCGAACTGTGAAGAACCATCCTCCCGTGCCGAAAGGTCCAGCAGATATTTATTCTTCCACGAATAGTTGAGGCTCAAAAAACTGCCGAACAACCGCTGCTGTGAAAAATCGCCGCCAGGCGTCGACCCCGTCATATAGCTATTGGCGAAACCGATATTCGTGAACCGGTCGTCTGTGAACCCCTGGGCATTGAAGGACTTGGTGTCTTCAGAATAGGTCCGCACATTCGCGCCCAACGCCAGGTTGAAGAATTGATCGCCGATCTGCCGGTTGAAGGTGAAGGTCGCGCTGCCGTCAAATGTCTTTTCGTCGGCTTCGCCATAAAAATAAGTCCCCCGGGTAGAATATTGGTTGGGCGTATACAGAAAAAAATCGTTGCTGAGTGGCGAATCGAAGTTATCGGTCGTCGATTTCTTTTCATCATAGCTGACTACCGTCCGAAGACGAAGTCCGCGGGCCATATTCCATTCGGCCGAGAAAGCATCAGTGAACTCGAGATAAGCCCCCTTAATGAAACTGTTCAGCGTCGCATTGTACATCGGATTCAGGACAAAGGCCGTCACATATTGGTTACCACCGTTCTTCTGCCAGCTGTCGACCTCCTGCAGGATATGCCCCGATGAATCGGTCTTCGGATAATACGGGTTCATCGTGCCATATTGCTGAAAACTGCCGTAATTGGATTCCCGGCTGTTGACCTGCTCCACATTGAGTTCGTTCCGAAAGATAAAGCTCTTCCCCGGGTTGTAGGAGAGGTCCATCCCGAGGCCATAGCGGTCACGCGTCGACCCCTTCATTACTCCCGGCGAAGTCTGGTAAAGGACATTAAGACCGTACCGCATAGCGTTGTCCCCGCCTTCCAGATACAGCGAGTGTTTCTGTCCATAGGTCGTACGCAACGGCTGCGACAACCAGTAGGTATTCATGCCGGTGTTCACATTCAGCAGCTTGCCATAATAGAGGCTGTTGAGCATGTCCTGAGATTGCCCGTTGTTTACAATCGTATTGTTATACAACCCTGCCAGCTTCTCATATTGCAATTTCTGAGCACCATTCAGCAGGTGGTATTCATTGAGGTCCGGACCGGTGGTATTGAGCTCGTAGTTATAGTAGACCTGCAGCTTGCCGGATTTCGGCGCCTTGGTAGTGATCACCAAGACCCCGTTCGCCGCGCGCGAGCCATAGACCGCGGTAGCCGCCGCGTCTTTCAACAGCGTGATGCTCTGAATGCGGTTCACATCGAGATCGTAGACCTTCTCCAGGCTCACCTCATAGCCATCCATGATAAACGTCGGAAGGTTGACATTACTCGTAAGATCCGTCCGCGTGAGCACCGCGCCTCCCCCGGTAGGCAGCGCAGTGGAACCGCGTACATTAATGCTCGGCAGCGTGTTGGGATTAGAGCCCGCGAGGTTGTTCTGTGCAATGGAGAAACTGGGGTCGAACACCGAGATACTTTGCAGGAAATTCTGGGGATTGACCCGCTTGAGTTCTTCCCCCGACACCGTGATGGCATTGCCTGTAAAGCTTTCTTTATTGATGATCTGGTAACCCGTAACGACCATATTCGCCAAGGGGTCCTTGGCTCCCGCGGTAAGAGCCACTAAAAGCTCGGCGTCGCCCTTCACCTTTACCCGCTGCGGAAGATAACCGATATAAGAGACCAGCAGGGTCGCCCCAGTGGCCGCCGTCACCCGGAAACGGCCTTCATTGTCGGTCACCGCGCCTACGCCTTTCTTTCCTTCCACCACGACATTGGCGCCCGCCAGCGGCTTGTTGTTCTCGCCCATGACCCTTCCGGTAGCGATGCCCGGCTGCACCGAATCGGCAATAGCCGGGGATTCGGCGGCCTGGCTCGTGGCCTTGCGTGCAGAAACGACAATGGTCTTGTTGACGATATTCCACGAGAGCGGCTGGTCGCGGAAACATTGCTCCAGCACTACCCGAAGCTCTTCATCCTTGACCTCGATGGTCACCGGATGCGCCTGCGAAAGCAAAGAGGAATTGTAAAAAAAGACATACCCCGTTTGTTGTTTGATGTCCCGGAACACTTTTTTTAACGAGGCATTGTGCTCGGACAGCGTGACCTTTTGAGCCCGCGTCATCGTACATACGAGCGCACAGGCAGCTACTAACAGAACCTTTAATCTCATAAGCAGAATAGTTTTACGCTTCGCGACGGGCCCCATGATTCGGCCCACCACAAAACATTGACTTCGACGATTTATAGTTTTGGTTATTGCTCGACGATCACTTTCTTATCCTCCACGGTAAAATGCACATTACTCAATTGCAATATTCTAAATACTTCGGTTAGATTGCTGTTACGCGGTATCTCGCCCTCGAATTTTGCATCCGGCAGCTTTCCCTTGAAAACCACGTCGACATCATACCAACGCGAGATCTGGCGCATCACCTCGGCCACATCGGCCCCCTCGAAATGGAACATGCCGTTCTTCCAGGCAATCGCTTGCTCGAGATCGGCATGCGGGTCCACCTGCATCGTTCCATCGGCCCGCCATTGTCCCGCTTCGCCAGGCTTCAACACTGTGCCCGCCAATTCTACACTTCCTTCCAACAACGTGGTCGTGACGGTCGTTTCATCTGCATAAGCCTTGACATTGAAATGCGTACCCAACACCCGAATATCTTTCTGCCCCTGGGGAGCATTCACGTGAACGCGAAAGGGCATTGCCGCATTAGCTGCGATCTCGAAATAGGCTTCTCCGGTTATCGTCACACTTCTTTCGCTGCCGGTAAACGCCGTTGGATACGAGATCGACGAAGCGGCGTTCAGCCATACCTGGCTGCCATCGGGCAACAACAAGCGATATTGCCCCCCCCGCGGCGTAGTAAGCGTATTGTAAACGGCTATTTTCTTTTCGCCGTTGGTGGCCTGATAGGCTAACGCGCCATCCCCGGACTTCGTGACGCTGGCAGCACCCTGCTGCGTCAACAGCCCATTGTGTGCACTGTCCAGCGTGATCGATGAACCATCGGCCAGCGTCAACACGGCGACATTGCGTCCCGGCGCACGATCGTGTACCAGCGGATGCCGCCCGGCGACGACGGGCTCCGTCGTCCTGATTCGTGCGAATAACCAAACCGTTACAGCCGTCCCTATCAACAGGGCAGCTACGGCCCACCAGCGCCGGATAACCGGCGACCGATGGGAGTAGGGCTCAGGGGTTCTTCTCAGGGTCGGTTGTTTTTCTTTGATCCTCCGGAGCACGGCCTGTAAGCGGTCTTCACTGCCCACGGCCATGGGCTCAGTGCTGCGAAGCAGGCTTAAGAGGTAATTCTTCGCGGTTTCGTCATAGGATGGGTCATTTAAAATCAATTTTAATTCCTCGAGCTCTTCGGCGGAAGCCGAATCCCCGATATATTGATCGAACAAATAAGATAGTCTTTCTTTTGGGAGCATATCGTTTGCTTACATGTTTAGACGACGCAAAAAAGGCGGCGGACTAGTGTCGGATGAAATTTTTTTTAATTTTTAAACAAAAGGGGCGCGCAGCACAAGAGGAAGAGCGGCAATTGGTCCTGCTGCTCCAGCCATACGCGGATCGCCGCAAGCGCCTTCACCAGGTGATTGCGGACGGTATTGGGCGAGATATTCAGTTCCCGGCCGATCTCTTCGTAGGACATCCCCTGCCGGCGACTCAGCAGATAAACGGATTTTTGCTGTGGAGGCAGTTGATCGACAGCCCGTTGGATCAATTCTTCGGTATCTTTTAGCAACAATAGCTCCTCGGGATCATTGTGTGCGGAGGACAATCCGGCCGAAAATCGCTGCAACATCCGGTTCTCGTTGAGCCGTTTTTTGATCTGGTCCAGCGTATGCCGCGCGGCGATGGTCAGGATATACGATTCCGGCTGATCGATCGTATGCAGGGTCTCACGATGCCGCCAGATCTTGATAAAGATCTCCTGCGCGATCTCTTCGGCAAGCAAGGGGTTTTTGATCATCTTCAGAACGAAAGGATAGATGCGCCGGTCATAGCGACGGAACAGCTCGGCAAAAGCGGGCTCGTCCCCCAGAGCGATTAACCGAAAAAGATCCCGGTCCGTATATTTTTCAGGTGAAGACAAACGCTAATGTACGATTTTTGAAAATTTCTTCGTACCTTGCTAGCTACAGTTCACCAAAAAAAAGGAGGTATTCATGCTATCTACAGATAAATCATGGAAACCTTCGGTTAATTTCGCTTAACCGGGTTGCTCCAAAAAATAATCTGCTGACGAAAGTCAGAAGAGGCCCTCACCAGAGGGCCTCTTTTCATTTTCCTTGACGCCCGCTGCGAACTAAATGTCGAGATATTTGTATACGTTCTTTTTGTATTCTTCAAGATCCTCGAGAGTTGTGAACTCTTCAAACCGATAGACTTCCCCATTGCGCTGCTCGCGAACCAATGCGACCGTTCCCCCGCCTACCAGCGTCCGCTTTGCCCGCAGAAATACCTCATCGAGCGAAGCAATATCTCTGATGGTTTGCCATTCCTCTACTTTGCCTACTTTTATAACATAATCTTCCATAGCATATGCAATATAGAACTCTTGGCAATACCGGCGTAAAGTTATCCGCCATCGGCTTGGGGTGCATGAGCATGAGCCATGCCTATGGCGAGCCCAATGACGAGGAGTCGATCCTGACCCTGGAAAAGGCCATCGAGATCGGCATCACCTTCTGGGATACGGCCGACATCTATGGCAACGGCGCGAACGAAGAGCTGATCTCGCACGTACTGCAGCCCAACCGTCAAAAGATCTTCCTCGCCACAAAATTCGGATTCACCGGTTATGCCGATGGCAAAATGGGCGGCTTCGATGGCTCGCCCGCCTATATGAAAAAAGCAGTGGAAGCCAGCTTACGCCGGCTTCGCACCGATGTCATCGATCTCTACTATGCGCATCGCGTCGACCCCAATGTGCCCATCGAGGAGACTGTAGGGGCGATGGCGGAACTCGTAAAACAGGGGAAGGTCCGTTACCTCGGGCTTTCCGAAGCTTCGGCGCAATCGCTCCGCCGTGCACATGCCGTCCATCCCATCAGCGCCCTGCAAAGCGAATATTCCCTGCTGACACGCGACGTGGAAACCACGGTGCTGCCTGTTTGCAGGGAGCTACGCATCACCCTTGTCCCCTTTAGCCCGCTGGCCCGCGGCCTGATGACCAATACCCTCGATCTCACCGGCCTCGGCGCCACGGATTTTCGCCGCGGTCTGCCCCGTTACCAGCCTGAACATGCGGACAACAACCAGCAGCTTGCTGCCGGCTTCGCCTCCCTGGCCGCCGACAAAGGCTGCACCCCGGCCCAACTCGCCCTGGCCTGGGTCCTCGCCCAAGGGTCCGATATCATCCCGATCCCCGGCACTAAAAGGCGCAAATACCTGCTCGACAATGCCGGCGCGCTCGATGTCACCCTCGCGAAAAAGGATTTTGAAGATATCGACCAATTGCTCAAGCGCTTTCCCAATATCGGCGCCCGCTATAACGAAGCCAACTCGAAGCTGGTTGATCGTACGTGAGCCCGCCCCTACCCAACGGCCCGGCCCGCCGCACGGCCGCGGTTAAAATCTGCGTCGAAGCGGCTAAAATGCAGTGGGGATTTTTATCGGGGATACCGGAACTTTAGCGTCAATCGAATCGCCATGCGCCTTTTACTCATCGCTGCCTTCCTTTTTTTCGCCTTCGTCGATGCCGGCGCTCAATCGTCGTCCGGCGATGGCGGCCCGGGCCAAATTTTGACGACCGCCGGCGTGCCGGCGCAATTGCTCATCCGCGAGGCGGCGGCGCACAGTCTTCGCATTACCCTGAAACCGCAGAGCTATTCCGGCGACGAACCGTTTTCCCCGGCTCTCGTCGACCGGCCCTACCCCGCCCCGGCCATCAGCCTCACGGAACTATCGGCGCCGGTTACCCGAACTATAGCCGGTCTGCGGGTGGAAGTGCTCCCCACACCGCTCACTATCCGCATCAGCACCGCCGAGGGCCATCCGGTCCAAGAGCTTCGCTTCAACGATAGCTCTTTTTCTTTTGCGTTGGACGATGCTCCCGTGCTCGGAATGGGGGAAGGCGGCCATAAACCGGAACCGGGAAAGAATTGGCGCCGGGAGCCCGTCGAATTCGACCGGCGCGGACGCCTGCACGAGATGCAGCCCCGCTGGCAAAGCGATGCCTACGGTTCGCGCAACCCCGTGCCCCTCCTCGTCGGCACGGCAGGCTGGGCGTTGTTCGTAGCGACGCCCTGGGGGCAATTCGATCTGCGGGCCGCCGATCACGGCATGTTCTTACCCTGGAAGCCAACCCCACGCGATACCGTGGTGCAAAATGAGCACAACCAGGGGCTCGCTCTTGCCAAAGGTCTGCCGCCGGCGCGTTCCGTCGTGCCAGGCCTTTATGACCTCATCGTATTCGATGCCCATGATCCCGCGGCGTTTATGCAGGATGTGTCGACACTCACCGGTCCCGCCGTAATTCCCCCAAAATGGTCGCTGGGCTATATGCAATCGCACCGCACGATCAAAGACGAGAAGTATATCCTCGGCATCGTCGACAGTTTTCGTTCCAAAAAGATCCCCGTGGATGCGGTGATCTATCTCGGCACGGGGTTTACCCCACAAGGCTGGAATACGCCGCAGCCATCCTTTAACTTCAATCCTGCCGTCTTCCATCGCGATCCAGCTGCCGTCCTGGCCGACTTCCATGCGATGCACGTCAAAGTCGTTTTACATATGGTGCCCTGGGACCGCGACAAGCTCCCTTATCTCCACGGTACCATCCCCGCCGCACCCGGTGAGGCGCTCGACGCCGGTCATATCCGGAACTACTGGCAGCAACACGTGCCCGTGATGCGGGCAGGTGCCGACGCCTTCTGGCCCGACGAGGGCGATTGGTTCGATCTCTATGAACGCATGAAACGTCATCAGCTCTATTACCAGGGACCGCTTTCGACGTTCCCCGATATCCGGCCCTGGAGTCTTCATCGCAATGGCTACCTGGGCGTTGCACGATGGGGTGGCTGGGTCTGGTCGGGTGACACCGAATCCTCCTGGAAGACGCTGGAAACGCAGATCGCCGTAGGCATCAACCATTCGCTTAGCCTGAGCCCCTACTGGGGTTCCGACATCGGCGGCTTTTATTCCAATAGTGAAAAGACGGGGGAGCTGTATGCCCGGTGGTTTCAGTTCGGGGCCTTCTGCCCTTCGTTCCGGAGCCATGGCCGTACCACGATGACCATCCTGCCCTGGGGCTGGGGTCAGGGTGACCGCGGAGACCTGGAGACTTCCACGAAGTCCGCACCCGACAGCATACTCGCCAAACGAAATGTCCTGCTTTCGTCGATGAACGATCCGCGCATCGAACCCGTCGTCCGGAAATACGACGACCTCCGGTACCAATTGTTACCCTATACTTATACGTTAGCCTGGGAAGCCCGAGCCACCGGCATGCCGCTCATGCGCGCGCTCTGGCTGCATTACCCCGATGATCCCGTGGCCCGCGGCACGGGCAACGAATACCTGTGGGGCAGGGATCTCCTTATCGCCCCCGTATATGAAAAAGGCGCCGCCAACCGCGCCGTCTATCTGCCCGCGGGGCTGTGGTATGACTGGTGGACATCGCAACCCGTGTCGCGCCCCGCATCCGGCGCCTCGGGGCCGTCCGGCGTCACCATCGAGCGCTCCGTCGATCTCTCGATCATGCCCATCTATGTTCGTGCCGGCGCCATCATCCCCTTCGATCCCATTCGCCAATATACCGCGCAACCCATGACCACGCCCACTACGCTGCGTATCTATCCCGGCGCGAATGGTGACTTCACGCTGTATGACGACGATGGCATCAGCCAGCAATATCTTCACGGCAAGGCCACCTGGATCCGCCTGCGCTGGGACGACCGGACCCACACCCTCACACTCGAACCCGGCGCCCCCGCCGGCTTCACCAGCCAGCCCATCCACCGCCGTTTCATCCTGCGCCTCATGACCCAGCCGGCCTCTTCCGCCAAAACCATCACTTATGATGGCAAACGCCTCCGCGTCGCCCTCTAACGCGCCGGATTTAATTTTCAGAAAGTAATATTTTTATTACTTTCATTAAGTATGAAAATCGAAATGACCGTCGAAAAGACGAGGACAGGCTATTCCGCCTATGCGGAGAAATTTCCTGTGTACACTGCCGGAAAATCGTTGGAAGAATTAAAGTCCAACATACTGGAAGCATTGAATTTATACCTGGTTCGAAAAGGAAAAACAGTAGCAGAAGAAGATCTCAGGATCACACTGGATCTTCAGCAATTCTTCGAATTCTATAAGGTCATCAATGCCAAAGCGCTTTCGGAACGTATCGGCATGAACCAAAGCCTGCTCGCTCAATACATCAAAGGCATTAAAAAGCCGTCCCCGAAGCAGGCAACCCGAATCCTCAAAGGTGTCCAACAAGTCGGCAAGGAACTGGCCAGCATCCGGTTCATTCTTTAATTTCGGATTACGTCTTATTTATTTCGTCCAAGCTCGTCCGGATACATCCCCTTTACGGTATCACTTTGCACAAATTTTTTCGTCTCGACATCCAACACCGTCACCTTGCCCGTAAAGGCAGCGCCGGTGTCCACATTCCATACGTTGCATAGTTGCATGGGAATATCGAAACCATAGTTCGTAGTGGGCGTATGTCCGATATAGATCTCGTCGTAAAGCAACAGCCGCTTGGGATAAAAAATACTGTCCCTTGGAATCCGGTCGTCTATTGCCAACGCCGTTTCCCATAGCGTCCTGTCCCAAAAGAAATTGCTGGCATAATGTTCCGCATGCGGACCATGCATGGAAGAAAATCCTGCATGCACGAAAAGCCGTCCCGAACCGTCTTCATAATAGGGGAGCATCCTGTTGAAAAACTCCAGATGCCGCTCGGTCTCTTTCGCCTTAATGCCGGCATAGCTGCGAACCGTGGCGTCGCCGCCATGGAATAGCCAGTCGCCGCTGGCGCCCCATCCTCCCAGCCATTCTTCGCACCAGGCATCATGGTTGCCCTTGATAAAAATACAGTCATGCGAAGCATCCAGCAAGATAAGATACTCGATGACTTCACGGCTCTGCGACCAGCCGTCCACATAATCGCCCAAAAAGATCAGCCGGTCGTCGCGTTTTGGTGCAGCCCGTTCTATCACCTGCCTGAGCGCGCGGAACGCGCCATGTACATCCCCTATGACATAAGTTCTCGCCATGTCGTTCATTTTAACATCTCCCTTACTTCCATTAATGCAAATCCAAGTAGATTTTCTCCCTTCCATTGTCGCGGATTCCGCGCCGCCGGTTTGTCGGCGGCGAGCCCGATACCCCATACTCTATCAACCGGACTGGCCTCCACCAGCACTTGTTCGCCCGTGTCTATGAGAAAAGCTTTGAGCTCAGGATAGCGCCCGAACTTATACCAATTGCCCTTTACCACGAGCTCGAACTTTTGTTTGTCCCAAACCGCCGGGTCAAAATTCGCCACCAGCCGGCCCAGTCGCTTGGCCTGCGCCGGCGACCCCGCGTTCAGTATCTTGTTCAGGCTTTCTTCGTCACCGAACAACATCGCCTTACCGGCCATCATCCAATGTTCTGCCGTCTTCTACAAATGTCCTTCCGCCTCGAAAGGCGCCGACCACCACTGGCTGAGACAGCTCCTGGTTACCTGGCCATACTTCGACGGCTGATGCCCATAGAAAAAAAAGAAGGGGATCGCCTCCGCTTGCGGATAAGTCTCTTTTAACCAGGTTAAGTTGTATTTCATCGCGGCAATCTTTAAAGATCAATATACTAGCGTGGTGCCTGCGGGGTACTGGAACTTATGACCTACTTTGTAACCATCTTTCAATAGAATCGGTGATGTTGTCATGAGAGATTGATATTAAGTTGAAAATTACTTGGTTTCAATTTTTTATTAAAGCTATACAGCTCCGGATGCCTGTTCTGCAGCCCCTCGCGCTTGGTCCCGGTAGGCAGGATATATTCCGAGGCCAGGATCTTGCGCCGGAAATTGCGCCGGTCCAGCGACGTATCCAGCACACACTCATACAGCTCATGCAGCTCCGTTATCGTGAACTCGTCGTCCAGAAGTTCGAAGCCCACAGGAAAATACAACATCTTGCTCCGAAGCCGCTGCAACGCCATTTTGTAGATCTCACGGTGGTCGAAACCCAGCGGCGGCATTTTTTTGTGATCCATCCACTTGACGTCATGCGCCATCGTGCCCGCCGAAACCTGCAGCGTGGCCGGATTCACCAGGGCATAATAGGCGACCGATATCGCCCGACCCCGCGGATCGCGGCCGGGGTCGTCAAAAGTATACAGCTGCTCCAGATACAGCTTATCCATCCCCAGCTTGGTTTGCAAGATGCGGGAACACGTATCCGAAAACGTTTCCTCCATTTGCAGGAATGCCCCCGGCAACGTCCAGCCGCCGGCAAACGGCTCGTCCTTCCTGTTCAGCAAGAGTACACTCAGCTCGTTGTCCGAGTACCCAAACACCACGAGGTCGACGGCCAATGCCGGGTTCTTATAAGCGTGAAAGGGTTTCATGTTTCGTTTGCGTTAATCTGACGCAAACTAACACACAAAAATCGACATTCGCAAGTTTATTTACCGAAAGAATACCCGCGACGATATTTCGATTCAATTCGGTGAAAAGATCGCCTACTCAATCGGCCGGCGATTACAGCGAAAACCCGTCCACCTACCCACTCGTGCGGTCTGCTCCCCGGAAGGGGCCATCTGCTCACAGGAAGCGATTTATCATTATCTTGCTGATAAATGAAAAGCAGGCAGCATTATTTTTATATACTCCTATCCCTGGCCCTCGGCCTGGCTGGATGCCTGTTTGCCAGCCGGCCCGGGTCACATGTCTGGTTCTACACTTTCGGAACCGGACCGGGTGTGGACAGCCTGACACCCGTGAGCTTCCTGGAGCTTCGTTCCGACGGCCCCTACTCGGGCGATTTCGGCAGGTATCAATTCGGTCACTGGGAAACCAAAGACCGGCAGCTCCTGCTCACCAACCAACAACGCAAGACATTTATCTATACCATCGGCCAAATTTCATCGGCGGACATGGAGCTCACGATCGCGAAGGACCGCGTCGGCCATTTCGAAAGCAAACCGCTGCCCGCCGGCAACCCGGCGGAAGACCCTTTTTCCAGGGACAACAATGGCTGGCGTGTCCCCGCAACGCATAAAGAGACCGATGCCGAAATAAGAAAACGCCTGTATAACCATTGCCAATTCTGGGAATTCTACTTCAAATGGGCCCAGGACAAAAAGCTGGACATCGTCGACGTCCGCAGTACCCCCACGCCGATCAAGATCTATGGAAATGGTTTCGGCCTCAAACCCTTCGAGGACCTGCCACCACGATGGAAAAGCTATTTTTTCGACGAGGACGATTGCCGGAAGGCCAACGATATACTGAGAGACATCTTCGAACATCAAACGATCGCCTGGTCCAATTCAAACAGCAAGTACAAGATGTTCCTGGGTGCTTTTCAGCAATTGGAAGGCTTCCTCCGCTGATGCAGTGATTCCACCCTAAACCCCTATGTATGAGAAGGACTCTATTTTTCTGTATGGCGCTGTTGGCCTTCAGCGGCTGTTACACGCCCGATAAGCCGGGCGCGGGGCTGTATTTTTTTGTTACCGCCAAAAACGACGATCCCCATGCACATCCTCCAGACCTGACGCCCGGCAACTTTCTGGAACTGCGTTCGGATGGCTCTTATACCCAGGATTTCGGCCAGTTCAATTATGGCACATGGATGCTGAAAGAACAGCGCCTCTATCTCACCAACCAACGTCACCGGACCTATATCTATCTCGTAGCCGACTCGCTGAGACCCAGAGAGCTCGATCTGCAGCTGGATAGCGGCTGGACGGCTCACTTCCAGGCCCACTCCATGCCTTCCGACAACCCAAAGAAGGACCCCTTCTCCACCTACAACAACCAATGGCGCATACCCGCCAAACACAAAGAGAACGACGCCGAGATCCGCAGCCGGCTCTTCAATCACTGTCAGTTCTGGGAGATCTATCTTACCTGGGCAAAAGATAGGGAAGAAGGGGCGATCAATGTAACGGATATCCCCACGCCGCTAAAGATCTACGGCAATGGTTTCGGGTTGAAACATTACAACGATCTGCCGGGAGAATGGCGATCCTGTTTCTACGACAGCGCCGATTGTCACAAGGCCGACACGATGATCAAACACACGTTCCGCCGGCACAACTTCGTATGGCCCAACACCGATAACGATCTCAAGAAACTCATCAGCGGAACCCATCAGCTGCAGGACTGGCTCAAATGATCAGCGCTGGAATAACGCGTCGGTCACGGCTTTGTGATAGATATTGTTCTCCAGCCGCACGCTGTGCACCAGGCTGTCCAAACCGGCCTCCGTCTCCGCCGGCGAAGGCCGTGGCCCTTTACCGGCGAAATAGTCCACGATCCGTTGCCACTCCGGTGTCATGGGTACCTCCAGCGGATTATTCGTACCGATCTTTTTCAGCGGCCACCACGACCAGCCAATACCCTGACTTTCGACGAGCTTCACGCAGTCGCGGTACCAGGTATTGTTATTCTCACCCGATTCCCCCAACCACAAGGGAATATTGTATTTTGCCCGCAGGTCCAGGAAAGGCTGGATCGCGGCAAGCGTATTGGGGTTCCAGTATTTGTGAAAGCTAAGCACCATATTTTCGTCCCATTGCGGCAGTATCCCCCGGTAGTTGTTGCCCCACCCATTGCCTTCGATGATGATCATATGCCGTTTGTCCACCGAACGGATCGCCGCGGTGATATCCCTCATCAGCTGACGCAAGGGGGCATTCTTCGTCTCCCGCTGTCCGTGTTTATCGGCCGGGGCCTCAAAACCCCAGTTGGGCTCATTGATGATATCATATCCGCCGATCCACGGTTCATTCGCGTAACGCTCCGCCAATTTATGCCACAAGGCGATCATCTTCTCGCGGTTGGCGGCACTTTGCCATAACGAAGGCTGAGTGGAATCGCGATCCGAAATATTCAGATCGTTCCCCTGGCCGCCCGGTGCGGCATGCATGTCCAGGATAAGATAGAGATGGTTGGCCTTGCACCAGGCGAGCAAACTATCCGTCAACGCAAATCCTTTCTCCAGCCAGGTATTCTTGCCGGGCAGGGGCTCTTCGTTTATAGCTAACGTATACAAATGATAATGCATGGGCAGACGCACCGAGTTGAATCCCCACGCAGCCATCGAATCGATATCGATCTTCCGGGTCTGATTCGCCAGCCACGCATCATAGAACGCGGCCGTACGGCGGGGGCCGATCAGCTCGGTGATCCGCCGCCGGATGCTGTATTGCGGACCCGTACCGGGCAACTTCAACATATAGGGTTCCTGCAACATCCAGCCACCCAGCCCCATGCCACGCAAAATTACTTTCTCGCCTTTTTCATTGACGATCGATTGGCCTTCGGCCTTCAAAAAGCCCTGGCTTCTTCCGGTGTACCAAAAGAGGATCAAGGCCAGGTAAGGAATAATACGACGCGTTATCATGTGCCAAATTTATATATTTACCGGTCAATTCAAGCGCTTTGCCGGCTAAGAATAACCATAGCGAACTCTTACCCAGCCCCTGGGTCTACCATTCCCTCTTTTGGCTGGCCTACTTTATTTTCGCCGCGTTGATCTCCTTCAGCATCCACCATATCGTCGACCCGCGTTTCTATTGGCAGCTGCTGACGCTCCTGCCGCCGGATATGGCGCTGGTCTATCTCCACCTCTTCCTCCTCCGGCGCTTCCTGCTGAACAAACGCAACATCGCGGGCTATATCCTTTTGATCCTTGCAGGCATGAGCCTCATCGCGTTCGTAAATATTTCCGTGCATGGATTCTACGCCCGGCATGGTTCACCCTACTACGCAAGCTCGGGCACTTACACTACTTCCAACTTTTCCGCACAGATCCTCAACTGCATCTACCTGCTGGGACTCGCTACCGCAGCCAAATTCACCAAAGACTGGATGTTGCAAAAACAGCAGCTGCAGGAGATCGCAAAAACACAGGTGGCGACGGAACTGGCCTTCCTGCGATCCCAGATCCAGCCACATTTCTTCTTCAACACCCTCAACAACCTGTATTCGCTGACGCTGCAAAGATCGGATCGCGCGCCGGACGTAGTGCTGAAATTATCGTCGGTGATGAGCTATATGCTCTATGAGTCCGGAGCGCCGCTGGTGCCGCTGGAAAAAGAGATCAGCAACCTGGAGAATTATATGGCGCTGGAACACTTGCGTTTTGGCGGCCGTCTTTCGCTGTCTTTTGAAAAAAAAGGCGCGATGGAGTCCGTTTGCATCCCACCGCTCCTGCTGATGGTCTTTGTAGAGAACAGCTTTAAACACGGGATGTCGCAGATCGCGGGACAGGGCTGCATCCATCTCCTGCTGCAGGTGGTCCCCGGTGAGTTGACCTTTCACATCGACAACCCTGTAGGAAACGGCCAACCCCAGGAGAAGGCTAAAGTCGGTCCTGGCGGACGGGACCCTCGCTCCGGCCACTGGCAGGAGCTCGGTCGCAGGCTTGCGCCTGCCTCCGGCGATTTGGCTGGAATAGGCCTTAAGAACGCCATCCGGCGGCTCGACCTCCTCTATGGTTCAACCTACCGCCTCGACCTGCGCGAAGCAGAACACACCTTTTACGTGACCTTAAAAATCCCTTTGCCATGACAAATCTCCGGTGTCTGGTGATAGACGATGAACCCCTGGCGATCGATGTCGTGGTCAGCTATCTCAAACAGGTGGGAGTCGGACAAATCGCGACATCCGCGGGTGGTGTCGAAGCCTTCCATCTGCTGCACCAGCAAACCTTCGATCTGCTGTTTCTCGACATCCAAATGCCGCAGCTCACCGGTTTCGAGCTGTTGAAAAGCCTGCCGCAACGGCCGCTGGTCGTCATCACCACCGCCTACAGAGATTATGCCGTAGAGGGATTCGAGTGGGCGGTGCTGGATTACCTGGTAAAACCCTTTTCTTTTCCGCGTTTCCTGCAAACCATGGAAAAAGCGACGCGGGCCCTGCAGCAACCCGCCGGCCCGGCGCCCACGCACCAACCGAGCCCCACCGGTCCGATACCCGCTGATGACAACAACTTCCTTTTCCTCCGCGCGGATCACGAGTGGGTTCGCATCGATCTCGATATGCTGCTCTATATCGAAAGTCTGCGGGACTATGTACGCATTGTCACGATGAGCAAAACCTATCTCGTTCACTCGGCCCTGGCCGATCTCACCGCGCGGCTCCCGGCGGAGCGATTCATCCGCGTGCACCGCTCCTTTACCCTGGCGCTCGACCGGGTC
>Ga0134128_10000949_pt1 | contig 39208 bp, 32 predicted proteins | sample KB31754_FD_96462 | JGI IMG/M metagenome (GOLD analysis project Ga0134128, IMG submission 96462) | Terrestrial soil microbial communities with excess Nitrogen fertilizer from Kellogg Biological Station, Michigan, USA - KB3-175-4 | ecosystem: Environmental > Terrestrial > Soil > Unclassified ...
CCTTCCTGTCCCTGCGAGGCGAACTCCAGCACGTACCGGGCGTGCACCCGGTCCGTGGCGGGTGCATCGCCGAAGAGCAGGGACTCGACCTCGGCGAGCGCCGCCGGCGGCCCCGGGTCCGGAGCCAGTATCTTGTCGAAGTCCCGATGAATGGCCGGATTGTCGTCGACGACCAGGATCCGGGTCTCGCCGGGGCCGCCGTCCACTTTCGTTGCCGCCGGGTTCGTCATGCCGTTCTCCTTTGCGGCTCCGCCTCGGCCGCCGCGACGGGCAGCCGCACCGTGAAGCACGCTCCTCGGTTCACACCGTCGCTGCGCGCGCTGAGCTCACCGCCCATCTCCTTCGCCAGATTCGCGCTCGCGTGCAGCCCAAAGCCATGGCCGTCCTTCTTGGTCGTGAAGCCGAACTCGAACAGACGCTTCATCGACTGCTCGCTGATGCCCGCGCCCGAATCCTCCACATCGATGGCGAAGCACCCGGGCGGCACCGCGCGCAGCCGGACGACGAGCTCCCGCGGCCCCTGCGTCCGCTCGCGCAGCGCATCGCGCGCGTTACTCAGAAGATTGCCCAGGATCTGCAGCAGCTTGTGCCGGTCGACCATCACCCGACCCACGCCACGGTGCTCGCGGCGGACCACGACCTCCGGGCTGGTCGAGAAGTGCATGACCAGGGCGTGCTCGATCAGCTCGGCGACGTCGAGCTCCTCGATGCTGCCGCCGCGGCGCGCATAGGTCTGCTGCGCGGCCACGATCTTGCCGATGTGCTCGACGTGGGTGACCACGGCCTGGGCCTCCTCGCAAAGCTCCCGATTCTCGGCGGCGAGGCGCTCCCCGAGCTGGCGCAGATAGCCCGGCAGCTCCCGGCCGCGCGGATCGCTGGCGAAGAATTCGCCGAGCCGCGGGCCCTGCGCGTCGATCAGCTTGGCGGCGCGCTCGACGTTGCCCACTCGCGACTCGCGCAGGCGCGCCTGCAGCATTGCGGCGGCGACACCCAGGCTGTTGAGCACGTTGCCGACACTGTGCAACACGCCGGTCGCAACCTCCGCCATGCCCGCGTGGCGGGAGGCCTCCTGAAGCTGCAGTTGCAACTCGAGGCGCCGCTCCTCCTGGCGCACCTGCTCGGTGACGTCCCACGCCACGCCGAGAAGCCTTCCCAGCCGGCCGCTGTCGTCGCGCAGGAGGCGCGCGTGCGCCTGCAGGTGGATCGCCCCGCCCCCGGGCGCCGCGGCGCGCACGCGCAGCGCGCAGGCGCCGCGCCGGTCGGCCAGCGCCGCGCGCACCGCCGCCTTCACCGCCGCGACGTCCTCGGGATAAAAGCTCGCGAGCAGCGCGCCGGGATGCTCGCGCGGATCGAGCCCGGCCGCCTTGATCGCCGGGATCTCGTTCTCCGTCCAGATGATCTGCCGCTGCGCCAGGTCGTATTCCCAACACGCGATGCCGCCCGCCTCGGTGGCGAGGCTGAGCAGGCTCTTGCCGTGCTGCAGGCTCGCATTGAGCTCCGCGAGCCGCATCGCATCGCGCCGGGTCCGCGACTCGAGATGGGCATCGTAAAGCGTGGTGATCAGCGTGAGCCCGACGACGCCGAGCGCGATCATGCCGATCATCACCGCCAGCCAGTTGTTGTCGAGAGCCGCCCCGCCGCCGTAGCAATACGAGTCCGGCGCCAGCATGGAGGCGGCCATCGCGGTGTAGTGCATGCCCGCGATCGCGAGGCCCATGACGACGGCCGCACCCGCCCGCGCCAGCGTCAGGAGCCGCGAGGCGCCGCTGCGCAGGCGGAAGAAGAGCCACAGCGCAACGAAGGAGGCGGTGATCGCGATGACGATGGAGGCGTCGACCAGCAGCGGATCGTAGGTGATCGCCGGCACGATCTGCACGGCCGCCATTCCGGTGTAGTGCATGCCGCAGATGCCGGCGCCCATGAGGACCGAGCTGACCGCGAGCCGGCGCAGGGACAGATCGCGGCGGCTCGAGATCGACAGCGCGAAGAGCGAGGTCAGCATCCCGATGAAGAGGGACGCCACATTGATGAGGAAGTTGTACCGCAGCGGAATGGCGACGGAAAAGGCGAGCATGCCGATGAAGTGCATCGACCAGATGCCGATGCCCATCGATGCCGCCCCGCCGAGCAGCCACAGCCGCCCCGCGCGGCGCTCCGCGCCGGCCACCCTTTCCGTGAGCCTGAGGGCCGTGTAGGAGACGAGGATTGCGACGATGACCGAAAGGGTCACCAGCCAAGGATTGTACGAGGCATGCATCCCCCGCAACTTGCCCGAGACGCCTCGGCCTCAGCAGTGTCTGTATCTCAGTTGGCCGCCGCGCCAGCCAGGAAGTGTGATGCGGCTCACACCCCGAGTCGGTCGCATTCCCCCATGTACGGGCGCAGGGCCTGCGGCACGCTCACCGAGCCGTCCTCGTTCTGGTAATTCTCCAACACGGCCACCAGCGTGCGCCCCACGGCCAGTCCGGAGCCATTCAGCGTGTGCAGCGGCTCGGGCTTGCCGGTATCCGGATTGCGCCAGCGCGCCTGCATCCGCCGCGCCTGGAACGCCTCGAAATTGCTGCAGGAGGAGATCTCGCGGTAGCGCTGCTGGGAGGGCAGCCAGACTTCGATGTCGTAGGTCTTGGCGCTGCCGAAGCCGATGTCGGCGCTGCAGAGCGCGACCGTCCGGTACGGCAGCCGCAGGCGTTGCAACACCTGCTCCGCGTGGCCCGTCAGCTCCTCGAGGGCGGCGTAGGAGTCCGCGGGCCGGACAATCTGCACCAGCTCCACCTTGTCGAACTGGTGGTTGCGGATCATGCCGCGTGTGTCCTTGCCGGCGGCTCCCGCTTCGGAGCGGAAGCAAGGGGTATGACAGACGAACTTCAACGGCAAGGACTCCGCCGGTACGATCTGTTCACGCACCAGGTTGGTGACCGGAACTTCCGCCGTGGGAATGAGATAGAACGCGTGTTGCACCGGTTGCGGGGCCGCCGGCGAGGAACTCACATCCTCCACGGAGGGAAATTCACTCTTCCCGCCGACCCTGAACAGATCATCCTCGAATTTCGGCAGCTGTCCGGTGCCGAGCAGCGCCTGTGATTGGACGAGGTAAGGTACGTGCACTTCCGTGTAGCCGTGCTCTCGGGTATGCAGGTCCAGCATGAATTGCGCCAGCGCCCGATGCAGCCGTGAGACCTGTCCGCGCATGACCACGAAGCGCGCCCCCGAGATGCGTGCGGCCGCCTCGAAATCGAGGCCCCCGAGCCTCTCTCCGACCTGGATGTGGTCTTTGGGCTCGAAGGTAAACCCACGCGGCTCCCCCCAACGGCGCACCTCGCGGTTGTCGGCCTCGGTACGACCGTTCGGCACCGATTCGTGCAAGAGGTTCGGCAGCTCGAGCTGGAAGCGCTCGAGCTTGCGCTGCACGAGGTCCAGTATCTGGTCGGCTTGCGCGAGGGCGAAGGTCAGTTCCTCTGCGCGCTCGAGCAGCGCAGTCGCGTCCTCCCCTCGCCCCTTCGCCATGCCCACGGCCTTGGCGTTCGCATTGCGCTCCGCACGCAGGCGATCCACCTCGATCTGACGGGCCTTGCGCTCATTCTCCAGATTCTGGAAGTCGCTCACCACAAACGAGAAGCCCCGCCGTGCCAGATTGCGGGCGACGGCCTCGGGGTCGGAGCGCAACAGCTTCGGATCGATCATCAGCTCTTCTTCCTCAGTCGTTCCAGCGCTTCGCCGATCTTGATCTCGAGTCCGCGCGGTACTGGACGGTAGTATCGCCTATCCGGCATCTCGTCAGGGAGATAGCGTTCGCCCGCCGCGTATGCCTCGGGCTCGTCGTGCGCGTAGCGATATCCTTCACCGTAGCCGAGCCCCTTCATGAGGCCCGTCGGCGCATTGCGCAGCCGCAGCGGTACATCCAGCGTCCCGTACTGCTCGACATCGGCCATGGCCTCGCCCATCGCTACGTAAACCGCATTGCTCTTCGGCGCACAGGCGAGGTAGACCACCGCATTCGCGATCGCCAACTCCCCTTCGGGGGAGCCCAAGCGGTCGTATGCCTCCCAGGCATCCAGTGTCAGGGCGAATGCCCTGGGATCGGCGATACCGACGTCCTCCACGGCCATGCGAACGACCCGGCGGGCGATGTAGAGCGGATCGCAGCCGCCATCGAGCATGCGGCAGAGCCAGTAGAGCGCCGCATCGGGATCGGTGCCGCGCACCGCCTTGTGCAGGGCCGAGATCTGCTCGTAGAACTGATCGCCGCCCTTGTCGAACCGCCGGCGGCCACCGGTGGCCACCTCCTGCGCGAGCGCGAGAGTGATGAGCCGTGGACCGGACTCCGAGGCCTGCGCGAGTCCCGCCGCCAGCTCCAGCATGTTGAGTCCCCGCCTGCCGTCGCCGTCGGCCGCCTTCGCGATCAGCTCGAGCGCCTGCGGCTCGGCCGCGATCCCCTCGTTGCCGAGGCCCCTCTCCCGGTCCGCGAGCGCGGAGCGCAGGAGCGACTCGATGTCGGTTACCGTCAAGGGCCGCAACACGTACACGCGCGCCCGCGAGAGGAGCGCGCTCACGACCTCGAACGACGGATTCTCGGTCGTCGCACCGACGAAGGTCAGTGTCCCGTCCTCGAGGTAAGGCAGAAAGGTGTCCTGCTGCGCCTTGTTGAATCGATGCACCTCATCGAGGAAGAGGAGCGTCGGCCGACCGCTCGCCGCCCGGGCCGCGCGCGCGGCGTCGACGGCGGCGCGTATATCCTTGACCCCCGCCATGACGGCCGAGAGCTGGATCAACTGCGCGTTGGCGCGCTGGGCGATGAGCCGCGCCAGCGTCGTCTTGCCGGTGCCCGGCGGACCCCAGAGGATGAGGGAATGAAGCTGTCCCGACTCGATGGCGCGGCGCAGCGGCTTGCCCGCAGCGATCACGTGCCGCTGGCCGACCACCTCGTCCAGGGTGCGCGGCCGCATGCGGTCCGCGAGCGGCCGCGAGGAGTCGGGCACGCTCGGACCGGCGGGGCTCACTTGGATGGCGTTCCGATCACATCGGCCCCGGGCGGAACCGTAAAGGAGAACGCCTTGGCCGGGACGGGCGTGTTGACCTCGACATCGTGAAACATGATGGTCACGACCTGTCCGAGCTTGTCCTCCAGGATCATCCGCTGCAGCGCCCCCTTCTTGTCGAAGCCGAACAGCGCGCTCTTGAAATCGGCCTCGGCGCTGCGCGGCTCGACATACACCCAGTCGAGGCCGTCCCGCGCGCCGGCGCTCGACTCCCTGAAGTGCTTGCGAACGTCCACCGTGCCGGAGAGCAACATCGCCGGCGTCGCCGACAGCGCCGCCGTCACCGGGCGCACGGTCACCTGCTCGAGATCGCGGTCGTAATACCAGAGGTTGCGCCCGTCGGAAACCATCAGCTGCCCGCTGCCGGCCGCGCCCGCGGGTTGTTTGCCGCTGCGGACCCGTCCACCCGCCGAGGCCGCGGTCGCGCCCGGCACCTCGCTTTGCGGCTGAATGTCCCAACGGAACTTGCCCGGCCGCTCGACGGTGAGCGTACCCGAGGAGCGGCCGACCTCCGCCCCGTGGGCGTCGGCGACCGTCTGCACGAACGAGACGCGCAGAGTCTTCAGGTTCCGCAGGTAGCGATCGAGCGGTGTCGGCGCGCTCGAGGCGGCGGAGGACGCCGGCTGAGCCGCCTGTGTTGCGCCGTGCGCCATCGGCAGAAACGCCGTGGACGACACGATCGTGCCCGCCGCCATCACCATCGCGAGTCGCTTCAGCATGTTGGCCTCATTCCTCTGCCGGCGCCGGCGCCAGAACCTCGCGCGATCCGTTCGCCTGCAGCGGTCCCACGAGCCCCGCCATCTCCATCGCCTCGAGCAGCCGCGCGGCGCGGTTGTAGCCGATCTTCAGCCGCCGCTGCACGTAGGAGATGGAAGGCTTGCGCTCCGTGATGACGATCCTGACGGCCTCGTCGTAGAGCGCGTCCTGCTCCGGATCCTCCATCGCGGCCGCCTCGCCCTCCTCGCCCGGCAGCCCGGGTATCGGCGCCCGCGGTCCGGAAAGCACCTCTTCGATGTAGTCGGGCGGCGTCGTGACCTTCAGCGCTTCGACGACGCGATGCACTTCCTGGTCCGACACGAAAGCTCCGTGCACGCGCGTCGGCACCGAAGTGCCCGACGGCAGGTAAAGCATGTCGCCGTGGCCGAGGAGCGTCTCCGCCCCCATCTGGTCGAGAATCGTGCGCGAGTCCACCTTGGCCGATACCTGGAAGGCGATGCGGCACGGGATGTTGGCCTTGATGAGGCCGGTGATCACATCGACCGAGGGCCGCTGGGTGGCGAGCACCAGGTGGATGCCGGAGGCGCGGGCCTTCTGTGCGAGACGCGCGATCAGCTCCTCGACCTTCTTGCCGACGATCATCATGAGGTCGGCGAGCTCGTCGATGACGACGACCACGTAGGGCAGCGGCACCAGGGGCTGGATCTCCCGCTGATCGATCGTCGGATCGTTGGCCGCGCGCAGCATCATCACCGGATCCAGGATCGGCTTGCCGGCGTCGCTCGCCTCCTTCACGCGGCGGTTGAAGCCCGCGATGTTGCGCACGCCGAGGGCCGCCATGAGCTGATAGCGCCGCTCCATCTCCGCCACGCACCAGCGCAGCGCATTGGCCGCCTGCTTCATGTCGGTCACGACCGGCGCCAGCAGATGCGGGATGCCCTCGTACACCGAGAGCTCCAGCATTTTCGGGTCGATCATGATGAGCCGCACGTGCTCGGCGGTCGACTTGTAGAGGAGCGAGAGCACCATCGCATTGATGGCCACCGACTTGCCCGAGCCGGTGGTGCCCGCGATGAGCAGATGCGGCATGCGCTGCAGATCGGCGACCATGGGCTGCCCGCCGATGTCCTTACCGAGGGCGAGCGCGATCGGCGAGTGCACCTCGTCGTAGGCCTTGGAGCGGATGATCTCCCCGAGGGTGACGATCTCGCGCTTCTCGTTCGCGATCTCGAGGCCCATGACGCTCTTGCCGGGAATCACCTCGACCACCCGCACGCTCAGCACCGAGAGCGCCCGCGCCAGATCCTTGGAGAGAGTCGTGATCTGACTCGCCTTTACTCCGGGGGCCGGCCGCAGCTCGAAGCGCGTCACCACCGGCCCCGGTTGCACGGCGACGACCTCCGCGTCGATGGCGAAGTCCTTGAGCTTCATCTCCACGAGGCGCGAGAGCGCTTCGAGCGCCTCGGCGGAATAGAGCGGCTCGCGTGCCGGCGGATCGTCGAGGAGCGAAAGCGGCGGCAACTCGCCCGCCTTCGGCGGATCGAAGAGCGGCACCTGCCGCTCCTTCTCCACCCGCTCGCTCTTCTCGAACAGGGCGGCCGGCGGCTCGATCTTCGGCGGCGGGCGCGCCGCGGCCCGCTTCTGCTCCGTCACCACCGAGTCCCGCCGCGCCGCGCGGCGCTCCTTGCCGACCGCGACATCCTTCGCGGTGGCGCGCCGCTCCCGCACCCAGGAGATCGCGGCCCAACTCCACGCGCCCAGGCGATCCATCACCGTGAACCACGAGACGCCGAAGGCGAGTGACAGGCCCGCCATCCACGCCGCCAACATGAGGAGGGTCGCACCCAAGAACCCCAGGCCGTCCTCGAGACCGGAGCCGATCAGGCTGCCGATGACCCCGCCCGCCGTCTCGCGCAGCGACCCCGGCCGCCAGTTGAGCGTCGCGAGTCCGCAGCTCGCCGCGAGCAGCAGCAGGAAGCCGCCCCACCGCACCACCGAATTGATGCGCGAGGCGCGCTCCGGCTCTGCGCGCCGGTGCAGCGCCCAGGCGCTCGCGCCCAGCATGATGGGCAGCAGGAAGGCCGGACGGCCGATGAGGAAGAAGAGGAAGTCGGCGAGCAGGGCGCCGCCCCGCCCGATGCGGTTGTGCACCACCGGCGAGAGACCCGCGAACGAGAAGCCCGAGTCCGCCGGGCTGTAAGTCGCGAGTGCCAGAGCCAACACGATCGCCGCCGCCGCGATCGCGATGACCGCGCTCTCGCGCAGCCCGCGTGCGACGGCGGCCGTGAAGCGGAGGGGGCGCGCCTGCGCGTGCAATTCGGCCAATTCCTACGGCTCCGGTGGATTCAGTGGAAGCGAGCGCTGATTTTAGCGCAGTACGGTTTCCGGGTGCCCTTTCCGGCTCACCGCCCGGGCTTGCTACTATGCCCGCCCGACCCCATCACGAGGAACTGAATGACCCCTCCCCGGCACAGCCGACTCATCATCCTGGGCTCCGGCCCCGCGGGCTACAGCGCAGCGGTCTACGCCGCCCGGGCCAATCGCGCGCCGCTCCTCATCACCGGCGTCGAGACCGGCGGCCAGCTCATGACCACCACGGACGTCGACAATTGGCCGGGCGATGTCGAGGGGCTGCAGGGGCCGGCACTGATGGAGCGCATGCGCCGCCACGCGGAGCGGTTCAGCACCGAGATCGTGAACGATCACGTGCACACGGCCGATCTCTCGGGCCGACCCTTGCGGCTCACGGGCGACTCGCGCACGTACACCTGCGATGCGCTCATCATCGCCACCGGCGCCCGCGCCAAATACCTGGGGTTGCCCTCGGAGGAGAAGTTCCGCGGGCGGGGCGTCTCGGCGTGCGCCACCTGCGACGGGTTCTTCTTCCGCGGCCAGCGCGTCGCCGTGATCGGCGGGGGCAACACGGCGGTCGAAGAGGCGCTCTACCTCTCGCACATCGCGGAGCACGTCACCCTGGTGCATCGGCGGGACCGCCTGCGCTCGGAGAAGATCCTGCAGGACCGCCTGTTTCGCGAGGTGGAGGCCGGCAAGGTGTCGATCATCTGGAACCACACCGTCGATGAGGTGTTGGGTGAGACGCAAGGCGTGAGCGGCCTGCGCCTGAAGTCCGTGCAGGACGGCGAGATGCGGCGGCTGTCGGTCTCCGGCGCCTTCATCGCGATCGGGCACGAGCCCAATACCGGCGTCTTCGCCGGTCAGCTGCAAATGCGCAACGGCTATATCCACGTGCGGGGCGGCTCCGAAGGCGATGCCACCGCGACCAGCGTCCCCGGCGTCTTTGCGGCGGGCGACGTGGCGGACCACGTCTACCGTCAGGCGATCACCTCCGCCGGCGCGGGATGCATGGCGGCGCTGGATGCCGACCGCTACCTGGAGCGCCTGGAGACCGATGCGCTTTCGAGCTCACTGCAGCATCGATGAGATCGATCCCGGCGAGTGGAATGCGCTCGCCGGCGCCGGCTGTCCGTTCCTGCGCCACGAGTTCCTCGCCGCGCTCGAGCACACCGGCTGCGTCGGCGCGGGGACGGGATGGGAGCCCTGCCCCCTCACCCTGAGCGATGACCACGGGCTCGCAGCCGCCGCGCCCACGTATATCAAGACACACTCCTACGGGGAGTTCGTGTTCGATTTCGCCTGGGCCCAGGCGTATTCGCGCCATGGGCGGCGCTACTACCCCAAGCTGGTGGTCGCCGTGCCCTTTACTCCCGCGACCGGGCCACGCCTGCTCCTGCGGCGGGGGCTCGATCCCACCGCCGTGGCAGGGCGCCTGCTCGAAGCGCTTCAGGCGCACGCGGCGAGCCGGCGGCTCTCTTCCGTGCACGCGCTTTTTGTCGATGAGTCCGGGCGCGCGGCCTGCGAGCGCGCCGGCTGGCTGCTGCGGCGCGATTGCCAGTTTCATTGGACCAACCGCGGCTACGCGGGCTTCGAGGCCTATCTCGAGACTTTCACGGCCGAGAAGCGCAAGAAAGCCCGGCGCGAGCGCCGCCGGGTGGCCGAGGCCGGCATCCGCTTCGAGACCCGCTTCGGCGCAGATCTCGACGAGCGCCTCCTCGACACCGTTTACGCCTTTCACCGGGAAACCTTCTTGCGGCACGGCAACGAGCCTTATCTCACCCGCGAGTTCTTCAGCGAGATCCGCCGAACGCTCGCGGATGCACTCATGGTCAAGGTCGCCATGCATCGGCCGGCACCGCAGGCCGGCGCCGCCCCATCGCCGGCGACACCGGTCGCGGCGGCGATCTTCTTCTGGTCGCAGGAGGCGCTCTACGGCCGTTACTGGGGCGCCGCCGCCGACTACCACAGCCTGCACTTCGAGACCTGCTACCACCAGGGGATCGAGTTCTGCATCGAGCGCGGGATCGGGCGCTTCGAGCCCGGCACCCAGGGCGAGCACAAGGTGAGCCGCGGCTTCGAGCCGACGCTCACGTGGTCGGCGCATTACATCGGCGATGCCTCCTTCCGCGAGGCGATCGGCGACTACCTCGAGCGCGAGGGCGACGCCATCGACGACTACGCCGCCGAGGTCCGGGAGCACGTGCCCTACCGAAAAGCCCCGGCCTGACGGTCCCGTGAAGACGATCACCTGGCTTTCGCCGAAGGACGCCCCGGAGTGGTTCCCGCCCCCCGAGCAGGCGCTCGACGACCCGGCGGGGCTCCTGGCCGCGGGCGGCGACCTCTCGCCTGCGAGACTCCTCGCCGCCTACCAGCGCGGCATCTTTCCCTGGTACTCGCCCGGCCAGCCGGTCCTCTGGTGGTCCCCGGACCCGCGCGCGGTGCTCTTTCCGGAAGAGCTCAAAGTGAGCCGCAGCCTCGCTAAAACACTGCGCAATGGCGGCTTCAGCCTGGCGCTCGACGAAGACTTCGCCGCGGTCATCGACGGCTGCGCGGCGCCGCGGCCCCAGAGCCTCGGCACCTGGATCACCCCGGAAATGCGGGCGGCCTATCTCGAGCTGCACCACCGTGGACATGCCCACAGCATCGAGGTGCGCCGCGGCGGGGAGCTCGCCGGCGGTCTCTACGGAGTGCGGCTCGGCGGCGTCTTCTTCGGGGAGTCGATGTTCAGCCGCGTGCGCGATGCCTCCAAAGTCGCGCTGGCGCATCTGGTGGCAGTGTGTCGCCGCAACAGCATCGCGGTGATCGACTGCCAGCTCGCCTCCCGGCATCTCGCCAGCTTGGGCGCCCGCAGCATCCCGCGGTCACAGTTCCAGGCGCTGCTGCGGGAGTGGGTATCGCTGCAGCCCGCACCGCTGGAGTAGCGCCCGCAAATATGCTCCAATGCGCGCCCCCGAGACGATAAGGGCATTATGTCCAAAGAAGACGCGATCCAGATGGAGGGTGAGGTGGTCGAGACCCTGCCCAACACCACCTTCCGCGTGAAGCTGAAGAACGGCCACGTGGTTACCGCGCATATTTCCGGCAAGATGCGGAAAAACTACATCCGCATCCTCACCGGCGATCAGGTCACGGTCGAAATGACCCCTTACGACCTGACCAAGGGCAGAATCATCTACCGCGGCCGCTGAGGCTCATCCCGCCGTCAGCTCCGGAGTGGTGTTCGGCGTGGTTTCCAGCTCGAGCCTCGAGCCGTCCGCCGCCACGAACACCCGCACGTGCCCGCCGCCCGCGAGCTTCCCGAATAGCAGCTCTTCCGCCAGGGGCCTCTTGATGTGCTCCTGGATGGTGCGCGCCATCGGCCGCGCGCCCATCTTGGGATCATAGCCCTTCTCGGCGATCCAGCGGCGCGCCGCATCGTCGAGGGAGATGGTGACTCCCTTCTGCTCGAGCTGCATTTCCACCTCCACGACCAGCTTGTCGACCACCCGCTCGATGGTGACGGGGTCGAGGCTCGCGAACTGGATCACCGCATCCAGCCGGTTGCGGAACTCCGGCGTGAAGGAGCGGCGGATCGCCTCCATGCCATCGCTCGCGTGATCGGCATGCGTGAAGCCGATGGAGGGCCGCGCCATCTCCTGCGCCCCGGCGTTGGTCGTCATGACCATGATCACGTGGCGGAAGTCGGCCTTGCGGCCGTTGTTGTCGGTCAGCGTGCCGTGGTCCATCACCTGCAGCAGGAGGTTGAACACGTCGGGGTGCGCTTTCTCGATCTCATCGAGCAGCAGCACGCAGTGCGGATGTTTGGCGATCGCCTCGGTGAGCAGCCCCCCCTGATCGAACCCGACATAACCCGGAGGCGCGCCGATGAGGCGCGATACGGTGTGCCGCTCCATGTACTCCGACATGTCGAAGCGCAGGAACTCCACGCCCATCACGATCGCGAGCTGGCGCGTGACCTCGGTCTTGCCGACACCCGTCGGGCCGGCGAAGAGGAAGCTGCCGACGGGCTTGCGCTGATCGCCCAACCCCGAGCGGGCCATCTTGATCGCGGCCGAAAGCGCCTCGATGGCGCGGTCCTGGCCGAAGATCACGAGCTTGAGGTTGCGCTCCAGGTTCTTCAGGATCTCCCGGTCGGAGGTCGAGACGCTCTTCGCCGGAATGCGCGCCATGCGCGCCACGACGTCCTCGACGTGCCGCACCTCGATCACCGGCTCGCGCTCGCCGATCGGCTTCAGGCGTTGGCGGGCGCCGGCCTCATCGACCACGTCGATCGCCTTGTCGGGCAGGTGCCGCTCGTTGATGTGCCGGGCCGCCAGCTCCGCTGCGGCCTTGAGCGCCTCGGCGGCGTAGGTGATGCCGTGGTGCTCCTCGAACTTGGGCTTGAGGCCCATCAGGATCTCCACCGTCTCCGCCACCGAGGGCTCGGTGACGTCGATCTTCTGGAAGCGCCGCGCCAGGGCATGATCCTTCTCGAAGATGCCGCGGTATTCCTGGTAGGTCGTCGAGCCGATGCAGCGGATCTCGCCGTTGGTGAGCACCGGCTTGATCAGGTTGGAAGCGTCCATGACACCGCCCGAGGCGGCGCCCGCGCCGATGACGGTGTGGATCTCATCAATGAAGAGAATGGCCCCGGGCTGCTTCTTCAGCTCCGTGATGACGCCCTTCAGGCGCTTCTCGAAGTCGCCGCGGTACTTCGTTCCGGCGATGAGCGCGCCCATGTCGAGCGCATAGATCGTGCAGTCCGCCAGCACCTCCGGCACCTTGCCCTCGACGATGAGCCGCGCCAGTCCCTCGGCGATCGCGGTCTTGCCGACGCCGGCCTCGCCCACGTAGAGGGGGTTGTTCTTGCGCCGCCGGCAGAGGATCTCGATGGTGCGCTCGACCTCGAGCTTGCGGCCGATCAGCGGATCGATGCGGCCCTCCTGGGCGAGGCGGTTGAGGTTGGTGGTGAACTTCTCGAGCGCGCTGCCCCCTTCGGGATCGCGCTCGACATCGGCCTGCGCCTCGTCCTTGTCGGTCTTCTCCTCCGCGATCTTGGAGAGGCCGTGGGAGATGTAGTTGACGACATCGAGGCGGGTCACGTGCTGACGGTTGAGCAGGAACACCGCATGGCTCTGCTTCTCGCTGAAGATCGCGACCAGCACGTTGGCGACGCCGACTTCCTTCTTGCCGCTCGACTGCACGTGGAACACCGCCCGCTGCAGCACGCGCTGGAAACCCAAGGTCGGCTGCACCTCGCGCTCCTCGCCCTCCTCCACCCGCGGCGTGGATTGCTCGATGTGATCCTTCAGCTCCTGCTTGAGCTTGCCGAGATCGGCCCCGCAGGCCCGCAGGATCTCGCGCACCCGCGGCGTATCGAGGATCGCCAGCAGCAGATGCTCGACCGTGAGGTACTCGTGGCGCGCCTCCCGGGCCTGGTGGAAGGCGTCGTTCAGACAGTATTCAAGCTCGTTTGACAGCACTTTCAAGCCTCTTCGAGGGTGCACATCAGCGGATGCTGGTGGTCCCGCGCATACGTGGTCACCTGTGCCACCTTAGTTTCGGCGATCTCGAACGTAAAGACCCCGCACACACCCTTACCCTTCGTATGGACTTCGAGCATGATGCGCGTAGCCGTCGGCCGATCGAGGCCGAAGAACTTTTCCAGCACGTCGACGACGAACTCCATGGGGGTGTAGTCGTCATTCAGCAGCACCACCTGGTAGAGCGGCGGCCTCTTGACCTCGGGCCGCGCCTCCTCGACGAGAATTCCGGTATCGGGACGGGTCGGATGCGGGTCGGGCATGACGTCTTTATAGGGGTCGCGAATCTGCAACACAAGCCTGCAATGATGGAGTGCCGTTACTCTTGCAGAAACAATCGCTTGAGAGCACAAGCGCGTGCGCCGTATGATTGGCCGGGCGAATCCATGACGTTGCCACCTCAATGAGCGCCGCCTCCTGGCTCCAAGCCGTCCCCGGGGTCGAGAAATGGCGCGCCCTGTTCTTCACCCGCGGTCCGCGGGTGGCGACCTGGCTGCTTGCGCTCGCGCTCGGCGTGCAGGCCGCGATGATCGTCACCGATCTGGCCGGGGTGGGCAGCGCGCCCGCGCCCGGCATGATCGCCGCGGCCTCGCGCGTGCGGCGCGCGCCCGTCGACATCGCCGCAATCACCAATACGCATCTTTTCGGGGTCGCGCCCACGCCGGCCGTCGGTAACGCCAACGCCCCACAGACGAGCATGCCGCTGGTTCTCACCGGTGTGATCGCCGCCAATGATCCGCGCAGTGGGCTCGCAATACTCGGGCCGAGCGCCGCGGCCACCAAGGTATACGAAGTCGGAGACAACATTCCGGGCGGCGCGCGGCTGCACGCCGTGTACCCCGACCACGTGCTGCTCGAGCGTGACGGCGGCATCGAATCTCTGGCCCTGCCGCGCCAGCTCGCCGGCAGCGCGCCGCCGCCGAGCTTGTCGGCTGCCCCGACCGAGGCTCCCCTCGTGCAGCGCATGCAGGAGCTCGTGAGCCGCAATCCTGGCATCATCGGCGACATCATGCGCCCGGAGCCGGTGTTCGTAGGCGGCAAGCAGCAGGGTTTTCGGGTGTATCCGGGACGCGACCAGCAGGCGTTCGTCCGCCTGGGGCTGCAGCCCGGCGATCTCGTCACGGCGATCGACGGCACGCCGCTCGACGATCCGGCGCGGGGAGAGGAGATTCTGCGGACGCTCGGCTCCTCGAGTGAGGCCCACGTCACGATTTTGCGCAATGGACGGCAACAGGATCTCACTCTCAATCTGACCGCCGTCGAACAGGAGGCGGAATCGCTCGCCGGGCCGCAGAATGGAGCATCCGGACCGCCGGTGCCGCCGCCGGTCTCCCAGCCGTTCGCGCCGCCGCAGGGCGTGCAGTAAGGCCGGTCCCACACGGGGGTTGAGGTTAGTGAAAGGCTTTCGCGTATTCGCATGCTGTCTGGCTCTGCTGGTACCGCCGCTCGTCTGCCAGGCGCAGCACGCGGCGCAGCAGGGCATGAGCATCACGCCCAATTTCAAGGACGCCGACATCCGGCAGATCGTCCAGGCGGTCGCCGCGGCAACCGGGAAGAGCTTCATCCTCGACCCGCGGGTGCGGGCGCAGGTGACGATGTACTCCTCGGCGCCGATGTCCCCGCCCGCCTTCTACCAGGCGTTCCTTTCCATTCTCGAGGTCTACGGCTTCATCGCCGTGCCGGCGGGCAACAACATCGACAAGATCATGCCGGACGAGGAGGCGCGGTATGGGCCGGGAATCGACCTGCCGTCCAGCGTCAGCTCGACCTCCGATGAGATCGTCACGCAGGTCGTTGCCGTCAAGAACGTGAACGCGGCGGAGCTGGTGCCGATCCTGCGGCCGATGATCCCGCAGTACGGCCATCTCGCCGCCTACCCCCCGTCCAACATCCTCATCATCTCCGACAGGGCGAGCAACGTGCATCGGCTGATGCAGATCATCGCCCGCATCGACCAGATCGGGAACCAGGATGTGGACGTCATCCCGCTGCAGAACGCCTCCGCTTCCGATGTGGTGCGCACGATCCAGTCGCTCACCCAGGGCGCCGCCAACGTCCAGGAGGGCAGCAACGTGCGGGTGGTGGCGGACGAGCGCTCGAACAGCGTGCTCATCAGCGGCGATCCGGCGCAACGGCTGCGCATCAAGGCGCTGGTGGCGGAGCTCGACACGCCCCTGCAGGCGGGCGGCGATACGCGGGTGATCTTCCTTCATTACGTCGATGCCTCGAAGCTCGCGCCGAAGCTCAAGGAGCAGATGTCGGAGCTCGCGCAGCTGGGCGGCGGTGAGAGCGCCGCCAAGAATCCCACCGCGCAGGCGGAGAAGAACGCGCTGGTGTGGGCGGATGCGCAGAACAACGCGCTCATCATCACCGCCCCGCCGAAGGTCATGCGCACGATCCTCGACATCGTCGCGTCGCTCGACCGGCGCCGCCCGGAGGTGCTGGTGCAGGCGATCGTCGCCGAGGTCAACATCTCCAAGACCGACGACCTCGGCATCAACTGGGCGGCCTATTCGCAGGGCAACAAGCTGCCGCTCGGCGGCTTCGTGTCGCCGGTGGGCGGCACGAGCATCGTCGATCTCTACAATGCGGCGGCGACGAAGAACCTCAGCACGCAGCTCCTCGAAGGGACGACGATCGGTGTCGGGACGATCACCTCGGGTGGTACGTCGTTCGCGGCTATGATCCGTGCGCTGAGAAGCAACGGTGATACCAACATCGTGTCCACGCCTTCGGCAGTGACGATGAACAACCAGGCGGCGACGCTGAAAGTCGTCCAAGAGGTGCCCTTCGTCACCGGGCAGTACTCCAGCCAGGCGGGCATCACCGGCGGCACGGTCACGCCCTTCACGACCGTGCAGCAGCAGGAGGTCGGCACCGTCCTCAAGGTGACACCGACGATCTCGGCCGAGGGCAACGCGGTGATGCTCAAGCTGGACGTCGAGAACTCGAGCGTCCTCAACGGCGCCAGCACCAGCCTCACCGGCGATCCCACCACGGAGAAGCGCAGCATCAGCACCAACGTGCTGATCGAGAACGGGGGCATCGTCGTGCTGGGCGGCCTGATCTCGAACGAGCAGGACCGCACCCACGAGAGCGTGCCCTTCCTCGGCGACATCCCGCTCCTCGGGCTCCTCTTCAAATCGCGCAACGACTCCTCGACCCGCGACAACCTGATGATCTTCATCAAGCCGACGATCCTGCGCGATCAGTCGGAGGCCGCCTACCAGACCGGACGGACCTACAACTACATCCTGGGGCAGGAGAATTCCATGCCGCCGGAGCAGTTCCCGCAACTGCTGCGCGGCGCGCCGGCGCCGCGCCTGCCAGAGCTCCCACCCCCGCCTCCGCCCGGTACGCTGTCGGCACCGAATCCAGTCTCGCCGAGCCCGCCGCAGCGGAGCCCCAAGGCCAACTCGCCGCCCTCGGGCGCGCGCACGGCGCCCGCCCAGAGCCCGCAGGCACAACAGGTCCCGGCCAAGCCCGCCGCGGGCGCCGGCTCATCCAGCGGAGGGACACCGTGAACGCCGCTGAAGTCATGGACGAGCCGCAGCTCCAACCCGCAGCGCCGCAGCGCCGGCTGTCCTTCGCGTTCGCGAAGCGTCACGGTGTGCTGGTCAAGCTGATCACCGACACCGAGGCCGAATGCGTCTGCCGCGAGCATGTCTCGCCAATCGCGCTCGCGGAAGTGCGGCGCTTCGTCGGCCGCCCCATGAAGCTCGAGCGCGTGCCGGAGGCGGAGTTCGATCTGCTGCTGCGCACGATCTACGAGGCAGGGTCCGACGCCATGCAGGCGGTCGAGGGGCTGGATGACACTACCGACCTGGCGCACCTCGCCCAGGAGCTGCCGGAGCAGGCGGATCTCCTCGACAGCGACGACGATGCGCCCATCATCCGGCTGATCAACGCCGTGCTCACCCAGGCCGTGAAGGAGAACGCCTCCGACATCCACGTGGAGCCGTTCGAGAACCGCCTGGTGGTGCGCTTCCGGGTGGACGGGGTGCTGCGCGAGGTCCTGCAGTCGAAGCGCGCCGTGGCGCCGCTCGTCGTCTCCCGCATCAAGGTCATGTCGAAGCTCGACATTGCCGAGAAACGGCTGCCGCAGGACGGCCGCATCAGCCTGAAGATCGCCGGCCGAGCGGTGGACGTGCGCGTCTCGACCATTCCCTCGGGGCACGGCGAGCGCGTGGTGCTGCGTATCCTCGACAAGCAGGCGGGGCGCCTCGACTTGAGCGCCCTCGGCATGGACCCGAAGACCGAGGCGCTCATCGATGAGCTGATCCACAAGCCCCACGGGATCATTCTCGTCACCGGGCCCACCGGCTCCGGCAAGACGACGACGCTCTATGCCGCGCTCGAGCGCTTGAACGACAACACGCAGAACATCATGACGGTCGAGGACCCGATCGAGTACTACATCGACGGGATCGGCCAGACGCAGGTCAATACCAAGGTGGAGATGACCTTCGCGCGCGGACTCCGGGCCATCCTGCGTCAGGACCCCGACGTCGTCATGATCGGTGAGATCCGCGACCTGGAGACGGCGCAGATCGCCGTGCAGGCGAGCCTCACCGGCCATCTCGTCCTCTCCACCCTGCACACCAACACGGCGGCCGGCGCGGTCACGCGCCTGCGCGACATGGGCATCGAGCCCTTCCTCCTCTCCTCGAGCCTGATCGGCGTGCTCGCGCAGCGCCTGGTCCGGGTGCTCAACCCGGAGACCAAGCAGCCCTTCCAGGCCGGCGAGTATGAGCGCCGGCTCCTCAACCTCGGCCCCGACGACCCCTCCCCGGTGCTCTACCGCCCCGGGCGGGACGCCATGGGCGGCTATCGCGGCCGCTCGGGGGTGTACGAGCTCATCGTGGTGGACGACACCATGCGCACGATGATCCACGATGGGGCGAGCGAGCAGGAGCTCGACCGCCACGCCCGACTCACGACCCCTTCCATCCGCGACGACGGCCGCACCCGGATCCTGCGCGGCGAGACCACCATCGAGGAAGTGCTGCGGGTCACCCGAGAGGATTGAGCTGACGCCACGCCATGGGGGCATTCGAATACACTGCGCTCGACAGCGCCGGCAAGGAGCGCAAGGGCGTCCTGGAAGGGGACACGCCGCGGCACATCCGCCAGCTCCTGCGCGAGCGCCAGCTCCTGCCGGTGGCGGTGAGCGAGGTCGCGCAGCGGGAGGCCATCCGGCAGCGCTCGTTCAGCTTCGCCCGCCGAGTCTCCCCGGCGGACCTCTCGCTCTTCACCCGCCAGCTCGCCACCCTGGTGCGGGCGGGGCTGCCGCTCGAGGAGTCGCTCCTCGCCGTCTCGCAGCAGACCGAGAAGCCGCGCGTGCAGAGCATCATTCTCGGCGTGCGTGCCAAGGTGATGGAAGGCCACACGCTGGCGACCGGCCTGGCAGAGTTCCCGCGGGTATTTCCTGAGATCTACCGCGCCACGGTCTCGGCCGGCGAGCAGGCGGGGCATCTCGACAACGTGCTCGAGCGCCTCGCCACCTACACGGAGAGCCGCGAGGAGATGCGCCAGAAGATCCTCGCCGCGATGCTCTATCCCATCGTGCTCACGGTGATGTGCTTCGGCATCGTCTCGGCGTTGCTCGTTTTCGTCGTGCCGAAAGTCGTCTCGGTCTTCACGGCGAGCAAGGCACAGCTCCCCCTCGCCACCCGGATCCTCATCGGCTTCAGCGGCTTTCTGCGCACCTACGGCCTCCTGCTCGCCATTCTCATCATCATCGCGCTCGTGCTCTTCCTGCGCTGGCTGCGCAACCCCGACGCGCGGCGCCGCTACCATCGCCTGCAGCTGCGCACGCCGCTCGTCGGCAAGCTCTCGCGCGGGTTCAACACGGCGCGCTTCACGCGTACGTTCAGCATCCTCTCGGCGAGCTCCGTGCCGGTGCTCGAGGCCATGCGCATCGCCGGCGAGGTGGTGACGAGCCTGCCGATGCGCGATGCGGTCCTCGAGGCCGCCGCGCGGGTGCGCGAGGGCGCGCCCATCGGGCGCTCGCTCGCCGCGAGCCGGCTCTTCCCGCCGATGACCGTGCACCTCATCTCCAGCGGTGAATCGAGCGGCGAGCTCGACTCCATGCTGGAGCAGGCCGCCGTCAGCCAGGAGCGGGAGCTCGATGGCATCCTGGCGGCCATGGTGGGCCTCCTCGGCCCGCTCCTCATCGTCTTCATGGGCCTCTTCGTCATGGGCATCGTTTTTGCCATGCTGCTGCCGATCTTCCAATTGAATGACCTGATTCACTGAATCGGCCATTGCGGATCCCACGGAATCTGATTTAACTTTTGCGCCGTTCCCCTGCAGGACTCCGGTGTCCCGCATGAGCGAGAAATCCGAATCGGACGAATTCGAAAACGAAGACGACGACGAGCCGGCCGCTGAGGAAGGCGAGGTCGATCTGGATCAGGTCATCAAGGACCTGGACCTCGCCAAGCGCCGTGGCCAGCGCGCCGGCGATCCCGCGTGGCGTCGCCTCGAGCGTCTGCTCGAGGAGAAGCGCACGGCCGAGCTCACCAGCGACTTCGAGGACTACGAGGTCGGCGGCGAGGAGGGAGACGCACCCGAGAAGCCGCGGCGGAAGAAAAGAGGCTGACGCCTAGCCCGCCTTGGGCATCCAGGGCACCTCGGCCCGGCGGTGCGACAGCTTCATTCGGTACATGCTCTCATCTGCGGCCCTGAGCAAGCCGTCCGCATCGTTGCCATCGAGCGGGTAGAGGCCGATGCCGAAGCTCGCTGTGACCGACAGCTGCCCGGTGCCGGCCTGCAGCGGAACGGTGATCGCGGTGGCGATGGCTTGCGCCAGGCGCTCGGCCTCGGCGCGATCGGCGATCCCGGCGAGAACGACGACGAACTCGTCTCCGCCGATTCGCGCGACCGTGTCGGTTCGTCGCACCACGGAGGAAATCTGTCGCGCGACGTGCTGGAGGACCTCATCCCCGGTCGCGTGGCCGAGCGTGTCGTTAATCTTCTTGAAGGAATCCAGATCGAGGTATACGAGCGCGTGGGCGCCCCCGCCGGGGAGAAGACCCGCGAGTCTCTCGTAGAGTGAGGCGCGGTTGAGAGTATTCGTCAGCGCATCGTACTGCGCTCTGAAGGAGAGCTGCTCGTAGAGGCCGCGCCGCTCGACTGCGAGACTTGCGAATCGCGCCCAGGATTCCAACAGCCGCTGCTGCGAATCCGAGCACTCCTGACGCGTCAGGGCGAAAATGATGCCGGTCCGCCGCGAGTCGCGCATGATGGCAACCGCACTATACAGCCGATGCGCGAGGAGCGTTCCCGCCTTCTGCACGTAGTGCGTCCACTCCGCGCAGTCCGACAGTCGCTCGACCGGTGCGCAGGAGAGCGTCTCGTTGATCGTCGCGAGATCGATGCGGTCGAGGGCCTCCGCCAGTGAGCGGGCGATGCCGGGATAAAGAGCGATCCGCGGGCCCCCCGACATCTCGATCCGGATGGCGCAGAGCGAGCGCGGCAGGTGAGCCGTCACCGCCTCGACGATGCTCACGGCGACTTTCTCGAGCGGCTGATCGTTTGCCACCAGCTCGAGGATCCTCTTGCGATCCTGCTCCAGGCGCTCGGCCTCGCGGGCGATCTGCGCCGATGCCTCGGCCGCGGCGCGCTCCTGCTCCGCCTCGACGAGCATGCGCTTCTCGGTCGTAATGTCGATCATCGCGCCGGTCGCCCGTGCGGGGAAGCCGCTGCCCTGGTCGAAGCCCCAGAGGCTGCGCATCCAGCGCACTGCGCCGCTCGGCAGGATGAGGCGGAATTCCTCCTGCATGGCACCCTGAGAAGGACCGCGCTCGCGCGTGCTCGACCAGAGGAGGTTGCGATCCTCGGGATGCACCATCGCTTCGAGCTCGGCGCGGGTCAGCTGGAATTTCGAGCGCGGCCGCTCGAGCAGCGCCGCGAGCCCTTCGGACACCGTGATGGTGTTCTTCTGGAAGTCGGCCTCCCAGATGCCGAAGCGCGCGACCGTCTCGGCGAGATTGAGCCGCCGCAGCGCATCGCGAAGCTGCCTCTCCGCCCGGATGCGCTCGATGGCGTTGCCGGCGAGCTGGCCGGCCACGCGTGCCAACCCGAGCTCCGCGGGCAGCGGGCGCGCAACGACTCGCCGGTAGGTGGCGAAGGTACCGAGCACCCCGCCTTTGGAGTCCCGAATCGGCTGGCTCCAGCAGGAGCGCAGGCCATGGCCCAGCACGAAGTCGCGGGCGGCCGCGAAGCGCGGGTCGGTGGCGATGTCCTCGATGACGACGGTCTCGTTGCGGAAGGCTGCCGTTCCGCACGCCCCCACGTCAGGACCGATCTCGAGCCCATTGCAGGCCTGCAGATACGCCTGGGGAACGCTCGGGCCGGAGGCGACCAGAAGCCGGTTCCGCTGCTCCTCATCGAGCAGGAGAATCGTGCACAGCGACTCTGGCGAGACGCCCTCTATGGCGTGCGTCAGCGTGTCCAGCACCTCGGAGAGAGGAGTCCCTTTGGCGATGAGCTCGAGCATCCGCCGCTCGGTCTCGGTGATGAGGGACGAGGTGGCGAGCTCATCCGGCGCCCGGGCCGGCGCCCGGGCCGTACCCACCCGCCGCGCTGCGAGCCCCCAGCCGACGGCGGCGGCGACCGCAACCGCAAGAAACGTCAGCCCCAGTATCCCAGCCCACATGCGTCGCCACCCTGAGTAGTCATGCCCCCTTTGGCGCATGATCGCAGGCAGGAGCGGGCTCATTCCGTGATCTCTTCAGCGGAAACGGCGGCATCGGGTGGCCGGCTGTCACAGGGCGGCGAGGTCCGTGCGTGTCCCGAGACCAAGCCAATCCGCATGCAGAGTCTCTCTATACTGGGCCGGCATGCCTTCGCGAGCGTACCTCCTGTCCCTTCCGGAGCGCGTGGTCCGCTCGGCGGTCGCACTCAGCGCCGGATTCCTGCGCGAGGTCGGCGAGGTGGCGCTGCCGCGGGGCGTGCGCCGAAGTCATCTGTACCACAGCCTCGTGGACGTGACGCTTCGCTACCTGATCGAGCGAGTGGGAGGCGCCGAAGGCGTCTACCCCGCCGAGCAGCCCCAGCCGGGCGACTTTCTCGCGAGGCGCGGAGCCGGTCATGCGATCGAGTTGCTCGGCATCGTTGCTTTCCGCGTCTCACCGGTATGGGTGCTCGCGGCACTCGCTGACCTCAGCGGCCTCGGGCGGCGCCTGATTCCGGAAATTGCCGCGGCCCTCGAGGCGGAAGGCCTGTTGGCGAAAGGCTCTCGCTTCGAGACCGTCGATCAGCTCCTGGACGGGCTGGAGAAGACCTCAGCGCGGCTGGCGGACACGCTCAACACTCCACCGCTCGATGTTGCAAGCCTGCGTGAGGAGTGGACGGCGCTTCGTCGCGAGGCCGGCCGCCTGACGCCGACAGCCCTGCCGCCGCAGCGGGCAATCTCCGGCCGATGGGAGGAGATCAAAGAGGAGTCGACGCGCCAGGGCCGGTCGATTTTCGAGACCTCCTCGGCGCTGGCGGTGGCGACCGTGCGCGGATTGCCCGAGGCCGCGCGCCGGTTGTCCGCATCCGCGCGCGTTGGGGCGAGACACACCGGAGCCTTGCTGTCCGGCGCGCTACTCGAATATTACGGCCAGACCCTGCGCGAGCTGCGTCAGGTCGGCTATATGACCTACTCGAAGCGTCAATTGAGCCCGTATGTGCGCGCCTGCATCGAGCAATTCTCGCCCGAGCGCAGAACGCTCACGCAGCGCTTGCTGGACCGGGTGCGCCGGCGTTGAGCTCATTTGCCGATGTCCTCATTCCAGAGGGCCGGGTTGGCGTCGATGAATCGCCGGTGCATCTGCACGCACTCGCCCGAGCCCAGATCGATGACCGATATGCCCCGCTCGCGCAGCCAGTCGATGCCGCCGCGGAAGGTGCGTGAGTCGCCGACGAGCACCGTGCCGATGCCGAATTGCACGATGAGCCCGCTGCAGTACCAACAGGGCGCCATGGTCGTGGCCAGAATCGTCTGCACATAGGAGGACTGTCTTCCGGCCTTGCGGAACGCATCCGTCTCGCCGTGCACGGACGGATCGTTTTCCTGAACCCGTCGATTCCGTCCGCGTCCGAGCAGACGGCCGTCGTTCTGAAAGAGCGCCGCGCCAATCGGTATCCCCCCTTCGCGCAGGCCGGTCGCGGCCTCCTCGATGGCGACCGCGAGCATGCGCAAATACCGCTCTGGGGTTGTCATTTTTCGGGCTTCCGTGGGTCGCCTGCAGCCAGATTGCGAATCTCCGCGCTGGCGGCGCCGTTTGCAATGATCAGATAGCCGACCGAGACCGGAAAACTGAAGCGGCGAGGTCCGGCGCTGCCGGGATTGACGAGCAGGACGCCCTCCCGTTGGACGATGCCGGGCTTGTGCGAATGTCCCGAGATGACGACGTCGAACCGGTCGCCTGCCGGACCGAAGTCGAGCTCCTGGATGTCGTGCAGTACGTGGATGCGTACGCCGTCGAGTTGCAGGTCGAGCCGCAGCGGCAGCCGACTGGCCCACGCCCCGCGATCGTTGTTCCCACGGACCGCGTCCACGGGCGCGATGGCGCGCAGCGCCTCGATCACCTCGGGTCCGCCGATGTCGCCGGCATGAATGATGCGCTCCGCTCCGCAAAGCGCCTGCAGCGCTTCCGCTCGAAGGAGCCCGTGAGTATCCGAGATCAGCCCGACTCTGCACATTCCGGCCATCCTATGCCCGAGGCGGCCGAGCCGGAACAGATCAGGCTGATGAAGCGCCTGGTCGAGATGTCCGCCGAGCGCAGCTACATGAATGGCGAGCGGACGCTGTCGGTGTGGATCCGCACGGCGCTCGGGCTGATGATCTTCGGCATTGCCATCGATCGCTTCGGGCTGATGTTGCGGCAAGTGCCGATGCCGCCCCCTCACGGCGGCTACCCGAGCCCGCACGACCTCTCGACCTGGGGCGGCGGCGCGCTCATCGCGTTCGGTGTCCTGATGGCATCGAGCACCGGCATCCGGTTCCTCGTCTTTGCGCTCACCCACCGGCGGGTGCACCAGCTTCCCGCGCATCACGGGCCCTATCTGGGCCCGATCTTCGCGGCGCTGGTCGCGCTCTTCGGCATCGCCCTGCTCGTCATTCTGAGCGTGTTTCCGGTATGACGCCGGCCGCGGAAGCGCCTTGCCGTGGCTTCAGTGAAAGTCGCGCGATCGGGTGACCAGCTCCCCGAGCAAGGGGGTGCGGTCGATCAGCCGGCGCGCCACGAGGTGCATGACCCCTTCCTGCCGCTGCAGCTCCCCATCGACTTCGAGCAGGCGGGATTGCAGCAACGCACGACGGTACTCCTCCCCGATCCGCTCCCATACGATGATGTTGACCTGACCCGTCTCATCCTCCAGCGTCAGGAAGGTCACTCCGCTCGCCGTACCCGGACGCTGGCGCATCAGAACGATGCCGGCCGTGCGCACGGATTTGCCGTGCGGCAGGCTCTCCAGATCCCGCGCGCTCAGCAAATGCTTCGATTGCAGCGAATCCCGTAACAGAGCCAACGGATGGCGGCCCAGCGTGAGGCCCACCGAAGCATAGTCAGCCACGATGCGCTCCCCTTCCGTGGGCGTTCTCAGGAGCGGAGTAGGCTCGTGAGCCGCCTCATGGAGCGCATCTTCCGACGCCACCTCCAGCGGCAGAGGCCGCTCCGTTCCCGCGACCTCCCAAAACGCCAGGTGACGGTTGCCGCTCAGTGAGGCAAATGCGCCGGCGGCAGCCAGGGCTTCCAGATCACCGCGGTCGAGCGCGGCACGGGCCGCGAGATCCTGCACGCTCGCGAAAGGCTGCAGCCGGCGAGCCTCGATGAGACGGTCCGCACCGCTTCGGGAGAGTGACTTGACCAGCCTCAAGCCCAACCGCAAGGCCGGCTCACCATCCTCCCTCCGCTCCAGCGTGCAATCCCACACGCTCACGCAGACGTCGACCGGCTGCACCTCTACGCCGTGCGTGCGCGCGTCTCGGACGAGCTGCGCCGGCGCGTAAAAGCCCATCGGTTGACTGTTGAGCAGCGCCGCCGTGAACGCCGCTTGCTCGTGGCATTTGAGCCAGGCAGAATCGTATGCCAATAAGGCGAAGCTCGCGCTATGGCTTTCCGGAAAGCCGTACTCGCCAAATCCCAGCATCTGCTGATACAGCCGCTCGGCGAATTCCTCCGCGTAGCCGCGCGCGCGCATCCCGCCGATCAGCTTCTCGCGAAAATGCTCGATGCCGCCGCTGCGCTTCCAGGCGCCCATCGCGCGGCGCAGCGCATCCGCTTCCCCCGGCGTAAAGCCCGCCGCCGCGATGGCGAGCTGCATCACCTGCTCCTGGAAGATCGGCACGCCGAGAGTGCGCTTCAGGACTCCCTCGACCTCGCGGCTGGGATAGCTCACCGGCTCGCCGGATTTCCGGCGCTTGAGATACGGGTGCACCATGTCGCCCTGGATGGGACCGGGGCGGACGATGGCGATCTCGATCACGAGGTCATAGTAGGAGCGCGGCTGCAGGCGCGGCAGCATCGCCATCTGCGCGCGCGACTCGATCTGGAAGACACCAATGGTGTCGGCGCGGGAGATCATCTCGTAGACCTCCGGCGCCTCCGCCGGCAGACCTCCGAGCGCATGCCCCGTGCCGCGGAAATCGTTCACCAGGTCGAATGATTTACGCAGCGCGGTCAGCATTCCCAGTGCCAGCAGGTCGACCTTGAGCAGGCCAAGGTCGTTGAGGTCGTCCTTGTCCCACTGCACCACGGTGCGCCCTTCCATGGTCGCGTTCTCGATGGGCACCAGCTCCTCGAGCGCCCCCTCCGAGATCACGAACCCGCCGACGTGTTGGGAAAGATGTCGCGGGAATCCCGGGAAAGCGGTCAGCTCGTGCGCCAGAGGCAGCAGCCGCGCCAGCCGCGGGCCATCGGGATCGAAGCCGGCCTCACGCAGCCGCTCGCGCATCACCTCGCTCCCGTCCCACCACTGCATGACCTTGGTGAGCCGCCCACACTCCTCGGCATCGAGATCGAAGATCTTGCCCAGATCGCGCAGCGCGCTCTTCGGCCGGTACATGATCACGGTGGCGGCGATCGCGGCCCGCTCCCGGCCGTACTTCCCGTAGACGTATTGGATGACCTCCTCGCGCCGCTCGTGCTCGAAGTCGATATCGATGTCGGGCGGCTCGTTGCGCTCGCGGGAGATGAAGCGCTCGAAGAGCAGCGATGCGCCGCGCAGCGGATCGACGGAGGTCACCCCCAGGCAGAAGCAGACGCGGGAGTTGGCGGCGGATCCCCTGCCCTGACACAGAATCCCCTTGCTGCGAGCGAAGGCGACGATGTCGTGAACGGTGAGAAAGTAAGGCTCGTAGCGCATGTCCGCGATGAGGGCGAGCTCGTGCTCGATGGCCTCGAGCTCACCTGCCGGCACGCCTTGCGGCCAGCGCCGGCGCGCCCCCGCCTCCGTGAGCTTGCGCAAATGACTCGCCGGCGTCTCACCGGCAGGCACGAGCTCATGCGGATATTCATACCGCAGCTCCTCCAGGGAGAAGATGCATCGCCGGGCGACGGCCACCGTTTCCTCGAGCAGCTCACGCGGATAAAGCTTCGCGAGCCGCTCCCGCTCGCGCAGATACCGCTCGCCGTTGGGATAAAGCTTCCTGCCGGCTTCCCGGATCGGCACGTTGTGCCGGATCGCGGTGACCGCATCCTGCAGCCGGCGACGTGCCCGCAGGTGCATGTGCACATCGCCGCTCGCCACCAGCGGAAGCCCCATGTCCCGGCCGATCCCCTGCAGCGCCTCGAGGTGCTCACGATCCTTGCCCTCGCGAAGCAACTCGACGGCGATCCACAACCTGTCGGGAAGGCGCTCCTTGAGCCAGCGCGCTTCCTCTGCGGAAAATGGCTGCCCTGGCAACCAGAGAATGAGACAGTGCTCGAGCCCATTTTCCTCCAGGTCCGCTCGTGTCAGGGAATATTCGCCCTTCTGCGCGGCGCGCCGGCCGCGCGTGATGAGGCGGCAGAGCCGCCCGTACCCACGCCGGTCGGTGGCCAGCACCACGAGCTTCATGCCACACGTGAGGCGCAGCTCCGAGCCGATGATGAGCTTGAGCTGCTGCCCCTTCGCCGCCACGTGTGCCCGCACGACCCCTGCGACGGAGCACTCGTCCGTAATCGCGAGCGCCTCGTACCCGAGCTCGACCGCCTGCCCCACCATCTCGTGCGGATGCGATGCCCCCCGCAGAAACGTGAAGTTAGTCAGGCAATGAAGCTCGGCATAAGGAGCCTCGGAAGACTTCGAGCTCAACCGAACACTCCGTGGAGAAACCACCGGTGCGGCGCCTCCCGCTCGCGAAAAATCCACAACCGCGCCCCCCGTGCGTCGATTGCGATGTAGTAATCCCGCGCAATCTCCGCACCATCCCACCACCCCGTCTCGATCCGCTCCGCCTCCCCCAGCAACCGCAAAGCCCCCCGTCTCCTCGGCACCCCGGCCCTCTCATCGAGTAGCCGCGGAACCGGCAGCAGCCACAGCGGACGGCGGTCGACCCCTCCATGGTTCCGGCCAGGGTCAGTTTGCGAGCCGCTCCGAATCGGCGGCGTGGTCATGACAGGCTCCCGCACCCTCCAGGCCGCCTCCGGCCGATGATCCTCAACGACCCGAAGCCCATACACCGCCTCCGGCCCCAACCGTGCCCGCAGCCTCTCGATGAGCTCCGGCGCCTGCGAGGCCACCCCGCCCCCATGCTCTCCCGCCTGCCAGAGCCCCCCCGACCCCAGCACCCGCGGCACCAACACCCCCGAGCGCAACTCACAAGCCCGCACCGCCTCCGGCAGAACGAGCGCGCTCAACCGCTCCCCCAGTAAAGCCCCCAGCTGCTTCGGGTCAGCCAGCGGCGCCGCCAGCCGCAGCACGCAGCGGGTCGGCGGAACGGTGCGATGCCGCAGCCGGCACTCGAGCGCCAACACCCCGCACTGCCGTGCCGTAAGGAACTCGCCGAGCTGCGCGAGCAGCGGCGCCAGCACCGCCGAAAGCGCCGCATGATTTTCCAACTCATAGAGCAGCTCCCGGCGGCGGCGAAAGCGCGCGCGCACCTCGAAGCGGTCCTTGAGATCGCTCGCGCGGCCGACCAGCCGGTCGAGTGTTTGCAGCGGCAGGGTGCCGAAGCGCCGCGCAAAGCCCGCGCGCGGCAGCCGTAGTGCCTCGCCGAGGGTCCGTACGCCGATGCGCGCGAGTCGGCCCAGCGTGTCCTGCGGCCACCGCAGCATCGCGAGCGGCAGAGGCGAGAGCTTCCCGATGAGCTGGGCCGGATCCATGACGAGCGGCAGCGCGCCAGGCCTCGGGCCGGCACGTGCCAGGACCAGAGCGGCCAGGGGAGTGGGCGCCACCGCCAGCCTGCAGGGCATCCGCAGATGCGAGCACTCGAGCGCCATTTCCCGACTCAACCCCTCGACGCCGCCGAAAAGATGCAGGCTTCCTTTCACCTCGAGCAGCAGGCCGTCCGGCGGCTCGAGACTGACCCGGGGCGTGAGCCGTTGCGCCCGAGCCCCCAGACGCTCGAGATCCTGTCGTGCGGGTGGAGAAGGCGATGACGCCAGATGCACGGCCAGCCACAGCTCCGCGGAAGCCGCCGTCGGCGTATCGCGGCGCCCGACGATCGGGCGAAGGAGATCACCGGATCTGGGATCGCCGGATCGAGACGCGGGCGCAGGCGTCCCCCGTGGCGCCGGACCCGCGCTCTCCTGGAAGGGAAGCTCGAGAGCTCTGCGGTGTCGCATGGCGCCTCACCGTAAAGGGAGCTCGATCGCACCCCGCGCGCCGCCCCGGCTCTTGAGCAGCGTGACCCGTGCCCCCCGGGCCACCGGCTCCACGGCAACCCGCAAGGCCGCCGGTGAGGCGTCCCGCGCCGCCTCCCGCGGCCGAAACAGTACGCCGAGGGTAGCGCCCCGCTCCGCCGCCAGGTGCAGGCGTCGGATCTGACGCGGCAACGCGCTACGCAGCCAGGCCAACGCGATGTCGCATGCACCGGAGCGAAGCGTCTGCTCGAAGGCCCAGAGCGCAGATTTTCCCTTTACGCCTTCCCTTTGAGTATTCACTACAAACATCCGCTCCAGCGCTACACCCCACTCGGCGAGTGCCGGCGCGAAAGGTTGTAGGGGTGGCGCCACCCACGCGCACCCGCGCGCCTCCGGCCGCCGGCTCACGGCGGCAAGAGCCGGCAGCAGGAGCGACAGCTCCCCCACTCCGAAGCCGCTCGGAAGGATCTCGATCAGCCCGGCCCGAGGCCAACCGCCTCCCGGCAGGCCCTCATCGAGCGCCGGGAAGCCGGTGGAAAACGTCTTCGTTCGGGCGACGCTGCGGCCTCGCCAGATGGCGGGATGCGAAAGGAGACTGGAAAGCTCCCGAGCTGACCTGACTCCCGAGGCCGCCTGCGGTGTATCGCGGGACATGGCTGGGCCTCGGCATTACATGAGCCCGTGCGTCTTACCCCGGCGCAGCACACCGACCACGATGCCCTCGATGAGCAGCGGCTGCTCCTTGAGGTCCACCTTGATCGGCTCGAAGTCGCTGTTCTCCGGCAGCAGCCAGACGACGGAGCCTTCCTGACGGTAGCGCTTCACGGTGACCTCGTTCTCCAGGCGCGCCACGACGATCTGGCGGCTGCGCACCTCCGCCGTACGGTGGACCGCGACCAGGTCCCCGTCGAGGATGCCGGCGTCCTTCATGCTCATGCCGGTGACCTTGAGCAGGTAATGCGGCCGGGGCTGAAAGAGAGCGGGGTCGATCTGCAGGCGGGCTTCGAAGTTCTCTTCCGAGAAGATCGGCTTGCCGGCGGCGACACGCCCGATGAGCGGCAGGCCCATCTGCTCCCGGATGGTGTCTTTCAGCTGGATACCGCGGGAGGCGCCGGGCACGAGCGCGATGACACCCTTGCGGGCGAGCGCACGCAGGTGGTCCTCGGCGGCATTGGGGGATCGGAAGCCGAGCTCGCGGGCGATCTCCGCCCGGGTGGGAGGCATGCCGGTTTCGGTGATGAAGCGTTGGACTAGGCGCAAAATTTGCGTCTGGCGCGGAGTGAGGTCGGACATCTTGCGCTGCCTGTTCATTTATACACCACTGCAATTATATACAGATTGAGGCAGATGGCAAGAGTGGCCGTCTTCACGCAGGCGCTCACGCCGGATTGCACGTCCATCGTGCATCCCCTTACCGCCTGTAGGACCGCTTCGCAACTGTCGCGAGTCAAAGACAAATGGCGTTTGGAGTTGCATTCCCGACGCAAATTTGGTGCAGTTGCGTGCTGCGAAGACGACGGAGCGCAGAACCGGAAGGACCCGGGGCGCGCCCGCCGCCTTCGCATTAGCGTTCTCAGGACCTCCCGAATCAACAACCCAGAAGGGGACTTGTATGAAGTGCGCGAGTGTTGTCAAGGTAGCTGCTGCTGCGGCATTGGTTATCGGTCTCGTAGGTTGCCAGGACCTCAAGCCGATGCAGTCCGATATCGCGGATCTGAAGTCGCAGGTTGCCCAGCTGCAATCGCAGGTGGCGGCGTCGAAGAGCTCGGCGGATCAGGCGGCGAGCGCCGCTCAGTCGGCCAGCCAGGCGGCCAGCGGTGCGCAGAGCACTGCCAATCAGGCGTTGGCTGCCGCTCAGGCCGCTCAGTCGGCGGTCGATGCGACCAACGAGAAGATCAACCGCATGTTCAAGCGGTCGATCTCGAAGTAAGAGCTTCCCGGCTCTCCTTCAAGAACGCCGCGCATCCGCGCGGCGTTTTTCTTTGTTTTCTTGGCGCAAAGAGCGGCGTCCTGCCGCTTTGCGCGGCCAGCCCAGTGACTGGGATTCATCCCGCGGCCCAGGGAGCGGCCCTGGGCCGCTTCGTTATTTGCTTTCGGGCTACGAGCGACTCGCGAAGGTCAGTAGCGAATCAAAGCGGAGCCCCAGGTCACTCCGCCGCCGAAGGCTTCCAGCAGCAGCAGGTCGCCGCGCTTGATGCGACCGTCGCGGACGCCGACGTCGAGCGCCAGGGGGACGGAGGCCGCGGAAGTATTGCCGTGCTCGTGGACGGTAGTGATGACGCGATCCATCTGCAGATCGAGCTTGCGCGCCGTGGCCTGGATGATGCGCATATTCGCCTGATGGGGTACCAGCCAGTCGATCGCCGAGCGATCGAGCGCATTGGCGGCGAGCGCCTCGTCGATGGCGCGGCCGAGCGTGCTCACCGCGATCTTGAAGACCTCGCTGCCGGTCATGGTGATGAGACGGCGGGCCTTGGCCGGGTCGCAGCTGGAGGCGATCCCTCCTCCGCAGTAAAGAAGGTCCTTGTACGAGCCGTCGGCGTGCAGGTGAGTCGACAGGATCCCGGGCTCCTGCGCCGGCTCGAGCACCACCGCGCCCGCGCCGTCCGCGAACAGCACGGCGGTCGATCGGTCGCTCCAGTCCGTGATGCGTGAGAGCGTCTCGGCGCCGATGACGAGTGCCCGGCGGACTTCGCCGAAGCGCACGAACTTGTCGGCGATGGAGAGCGCGTACATGAAGCCGCTGCAGGCGGTCTCCAGGCTGAAAGCCGCGGCGCCCCGGCAGCCGAGCCGCGCCTGCAACAGCGCCCCGCAGTTGGGGAAGACCATGTCGGGCGTCGTAGTGCCGAAGGCGATGAAATCGACGTCCGCCGGATTGACACCGGCGGCATCCAGGGCCGCGCGGGCGGCGCGCTCCGCCAGGTCCACCGTGGTCTCACCGGCCGCGGCGATGTGCCGCCGCTCGATGCCGGTCCGCTCCCGAATCCATTGGTCGCTGGTGTCCATCATCTTCTCGAGATCGAAGTTCGTGAGCACCTTCTCCGGAAGGTACGACCCCGTTCCCGCGATGCGCGAATAGTTCAAGTTGTCGAACCCTGTGCTGTTTCGGCTCCCTGTGCTGCGAGCGCTTGGGCAATGTGCGCGGTCAGTCCGCGACGCGCGGCGAGCGCGGCGGTGATGATGGCCCTGGCGAAGGCCACACCGTCGGCTCTACCGTGACTTTTTACCACGATGCCGGTCAGCCCGACCATGCAGGCGCCGTTGTATCGGCGCGGATCGAGGCTGGCGGCCACCCGCCGCAGCACCGGGCGGGCGGCGAGCCCCGCCAGGCGGGCTCTCCAGGACGCGTGAAACTCCTGGCGCATACGGTCGGCGATGAGGCCCGCGGCTCCCTCCATGGTCTTCAGGGCCACATTGCCCGTGAAGCCGTCCGTGACCACCACATCGACATCGCCGGAGAAAATGTCGTCGCCCTCCACGAACCCCACATAGTTGAGGTGGCTGGTGGCGAGCAGGGCATGCGCCGCCTGGACCACCTCATGTCCCTTCATGTCCTCCTCCCCGATGTTGAGGAGGCCGATCCGCGGGGAGGCGAGCCCGAAGACATCGCGCGAGATGATGGCGCCCATCGCCGCGAACTGCCGCAGCTGCTCCGGCGTAGCCTTGGTGTTGGCGCCGAGGTCGAGCATGTGGGTGTGCCCGTGGGCGGCCGGGATGGCCGAGATGATGGCCGCCCGCTCGACACCCGGCAACGTCTTGAGCACGAAATGCGCGATCGCATTGAGCGCGCCGGTGTTGCCGGCGCTCACGCACGCCGAGGCGCGTCCGCTCTTGACGAGGTCCACCGCCACGCGCATGGACGAATCCTTCTTGCGGCGGATCGCCTCGCGCGGGGTGTCGCTCATCGAGACCACCTCGCGGGCGGGGACGGTCTCGACGCGGGCGCGCAGCGCCTCGGGGAGAGAAGTGACCCGCGGCCCGATCAGCGCGGGATCGCCGATGAGCAACGCCCGCAGCGCTGCGTCCTCGCGCAGCGCGCGCAGCGCTCCGGCAATGTACTCGGGCGGCGGATGATCGCCGCTCATCACGTCGATGGCGATGGGTAGCACGTTCGCCGTGCGGCGGCGCTCGTCCGCGGGCGCGCGCTATTCCTGCTCGTCCGCCTCGGCGGGCTTCTCGATCACGCGGCGGCCGCGGTAGAAGCCATCCGGCGTGATGCGATGGCGCAGGTGCGTCTCTCCCGACTGCGGATCGGTGGAGAGCGCCGGCGTCGAAAGGCCGTCGTGGGAGCGATGCATGCCGCGCCGGGAGGGCGTCTTGCGACTTTTCTGAACAGGCATAATGTCCTCGTGCGCCCGAAGCGCGCGCTAACTCAAAACCAAACCAACCAACTACTTGTGTCTCAACAGCTCGCCGAGGCCCTCGAAGGGCCGCTGCGTCACGTGCTCCGGCGCCTCGTCCGCAACGAGCGGGGCGGAAGCCGGCACGGCGCACTCGCTCAACACCTCGTGCAGCGGCACGATGGGCAGCGCGAGCAGCAACTCCTCCTCGACCAATTCCCCCGCGCTGACGCGTCCGTCGCGCGCGAGCACCGGCTCGAGATCCTCCGGCACCTCGGCCGCGTCCGCCTCGGCGACGATCAGCGCCACCTCGGTGGTGCTGTCGAGGGCCCACTCCATCGGCTGCATGCACCGCTGGCATTGCAGCGTGGCCTTGCCGGCGAGCGACAGCTCCGCGACGGCGAATCCCGAGCGCTGCGCGAAGCGCGCAGTGCCCCGCACCCTCCCGCCGATGCCGGCGATGCGCGATCGCAGCCGCGGCAGCTCGGCCAGCGGCACGTCGAAGTCGATCTCGGCCTCGCCACGGGAGAGCCGATCGACATCGAGCGGCTGGGACCAGGGCGGCGACATGGGGCGCGTATAATAGGTATCGCCTGTCGGCAAGTCAAAAATCCGCTGCGTGCGTTAAGTCATTGTTTCGCGCGGGCGATTTCCGGGAATCCCGCATGCCCGAGCTCATTCTCGCCTCGACCTCGCCCTACCGCCGCTCGCTCCTCGAGCGGCTCGGCATCGCCTTCACGGCCCTGCCCCCCGGAACTGCCGAGGATGCCCTCCCCGGCGAGCTGCCCCCGGACCGGGCACTGCGGCTCTCGATTGCGAAGGCCCAGGCCATCGCCTCCCGCCGGCCGGACGCAGTGGTGATCGGGAGCGATCAGGTCGCGGCGCTCGGCAGCAAGATCCTGGAGAAACCGGGCGATGCCGCCCGCTGCCGCGCCCAGCTCAGCACCGCCAGCGGCTCCAGCGCGCGCTTTCACACCGGCTGCGCGGTGATCGGTGCGCAGGCGGGCATCCGCCTGGTGCACATCGATACGACCACCGTGTTCTTCCGCAGTCTCACGGCCGCGGAGATCGAGCGCTACGTGGAGCGCGATCGCCCGCTCGACTGCGCCGGCGGCTTTCGCGCCGAGGGCCTCGGCATCTCCCTCTTCGAGAGCATCGAGAGCCACGACCCGACGGCTCTTATCGGTTTGCCGTTGATCTGGCTCGCCAGTGCGCTCCGGCGCGCCGGCTTCGTTCTTCCATAGGCGCAAAGTGCGGCATCCTGCCGCTTTGCTCGGCCGATCCTGGCCTCGGCCCTTCGGGCCCGGCGCTTCGCGCCGTCCAAAATCGCTCCGGCGATCTTGTGCGCGGCCAGCCCTGTGACAGGGATTCGCCTCGCGGCCCAGGGAACGGCCCCGGGCCGCTTACTTACTTGCTTTTGCGCTGGCTCTGGAGCCGGTCCAGCACTGCTGAAAGCTCGGACGGAAGAGGCGCGCTCGCGCTGAACGTGGCGCCGCCGTTCGGCCACTCGAAGCTCATGCTGTGGGCGTGGAGGAACATCCGCGCGAGCCCGAGCTCGCGCATCCGCGCGTTGAATGCCTTGTCCCCATACTTCTCGTCGCCCGCGACGGGGTGACCGGCATAAGTCGCGTGGACGCGGATCTGATGCGTGCGGCCGGTGTGCAGTGCGACCTCCATCAGCGTGGCGGTCTTACCGAAGAATTGCACCGGACGGAATTCGCTGATCGACGGCTTGCCCGAAGCGTCCGCGCGCACCGTTCGCTCCCCTCCCACCCGCGTGTCGGTGCGCAAGGGCACATCGATGCGCTTCTGGCCGAGATCCCACTTGCCCGCGAGCAGCACCAGGTAGCGCTTATCGCACTGCCCTTCCCGCAGCAGGGCGTGAAGGGTCCGCAGCGTCGCGGAGTCGCGCGCCACCAGCAGGCACCCGCTCGTGTCCCGGTCCAGGCGGTGCACCAGCTCGAGGGGCTCGTCGGGCTTTAAGGCGCGGAGGGCCTCGATGACCCCGAAGCTGATCCCGCTGCCGCCATGCACCGCGATGCCCGCCGGCTTGTCGAGCACGAGCAGCCGGTCCGTCTCCTGCACGATCGCCCGCGCGACCGCCTCGATCGTGGCCGCAGGCGGCCCGCGCGGCGCCCGGGCCGCGCCCTCCGCTGCTTGCTCCCAGAGGGGCGGTACACGGACGCGGTCATTGACGCCGAGACGCGCGTCCGGCCCCGCACGGCGGCCGTTCACCCGCACCTCGCCCTTGCGAATAATGCGGAAAATGCGGCTTCGCGGCACATCGCCCAGACGCCGTGCCAGGTACTTGTCGAGCCGCTGGCCGGCCTCGCCCTCCTCGACCTCGAAGTGGCGCACCCCGTGTCCCCGGCCCCGGTTTTCTGCAGCCGGGCCCTGGCCCGCGCGGGCGGTTTCACCCCCGGAAGACCGGAAATCGTCCTCTGGCACGTCGACCTCGGCGTAAGACGCTGTTTCTACAGTATTCTTTCCAGTATACTCCGTCCGCCGTCCGTCGTTTCGGACGCGCCAATGGTAGGCGGCGCATTGCGCCGTATGTTAGTTGGACCTCGGATGAAGAGGCCATCGTATTGGGCCAACAAGATCGCGCAGCCTGCGTCGAACCCCCTTGCTCAGGGTTCCGCGGGCCGCGGCATCGGTTGAGAGCACCGAAGCTTTTCCGGCACCCCGCCCTTCGTGAGGCGGGCATCGACGCGTACATCGTGACTCGCGCGCAGCGTCAGCAAGCGCAGAGTGTGAGGAATCTTCGCCGCCGTGGCGCTCGAGCGCCGCGGCCTCCCGCTTTCTTGCCGGCCCCACATCCAATAGTAGGGGCACATGAAAAGAATGCTCGTGAATGCGACTCAGCAAGAGGAGTTGCGGGTCGCGCTGGTTGACGGACAGAAGCTCTTCGATCTCAGCATCGAGATTCCCTCCCGCGAACAGAAGAAAGCGAACGTCTACAAGGGACGTATCTCCCGCATCGAGCCCTCGCTCGAAGCCTGCTTCGTCGACTACGGCGCTACGCGCCACGGCTTCCTGCCGCTGAAGGAAGTCTCGCGCGATTACTTCCGCCAGCAGCCGCAGGGCGGCCGCATGAACATCCGTGAGCTGCTCTCCGAGGGCCAGGACCTCATCGTGCAGGTGGAGAAGGAGGAGCGCGGCAACAAGGGCGCGGCGCTCACGACTTTCATCAGCCTCGCTGGACGCTTCCTCGTCCTGATGCCCAACAATCCGCGCGCCGGCGGCGTCTCGCGCCGGATCGAGGGCGAGGACCGGGACCAGATGCGCGAGGTGATGAATCAGCTGCGCATCCCCGACGGCATGGGCGCGATCGTGCGCACCGCGGGTGTCGGCCGCAGCGCCGAAGAGCTGCAATGGGACCTCGACAACCTCAACGGGCAGTGGGAGCAGATCGCCACCGCGTCCAAAGACCGCCCCGCTCCCTTCCTGGTCTACCGGGAGAGCGATGCGGTCACGCGCGCCTTGCGCGATTACCTCTCCGACGACATCGGCGAGGTGCTGGTCGACGACCAGGCCGCCTTCCAGAAGGCGCAGGAATACATGCAGCGCTTCATGCCCAACGACGCGCAGCGGCGCCTGAAGCTATACGCCGACGATATCCCACTCTTCACGCGCTACCAGATCGAGAGCCAGATCGAGTCCGCCTACGCGCACAAGGTGCAACTGCCCTCGGGCGGCAGCATCGTCATCGACTACACCGAGGCGCTGGTATCGATCGACATCAACTCCGCGCGCGCCACCAAGGGCAGCGACATCGAGACGACGGCTTTCAACACCAATCTCGAGGCGGCGGACGAGGTCGCGCGCCAGTTGCGCATCCGCGACATCGGCGGCCTCATCGTGATCGATTTCATCGACATGGAGTCGGGCAAGAACCAGCGCGACGTGGAGGACCGTCTGCGCGAAGCGGTGAGGATGGACCGCGCGCGGATCCAGATCGGCAAGCTGTCGCGCTTTGGGCTCCTGGAGATGTCGCGCCAGCGCCTGCGGCCGTCGCTCGGGGAATCCAGCCACATCGTCTGCCCGCGATGCGTCGGCATCGGCAGCATCCGCAGCGTCGAGTCGATGGCGCTCGCGGTGCTCCGCCTCATCGGCGAGGAGCTGCGCAAGGATCGCACGGCGCGGGTCATCGCCCAGCTTCCGGTGGAAGTGGCGACCTTCCTCTTCAACGAGAAGCGCGAGTGGCTGCGCACTTTCGAGGACCGCAGCTCCGCGGAGCTCGTGATCGTGCCGAATCCCAACATCCAGACGCCGGAGTACTCGATCAGGCGTGTCCGGGACGATGAGGTGGACCTGCCGGAGAACCGGCAGACGAGCTACCTCATGCCCACCGCGCCGGAGCCCGTCGAGCCTGGCGCCGCCCGCGACAAGCGGCCGCCTGCCGAGGTCCCCGCGGTCGCGGCGCTGCTGCCGAGCACGCCGGCCCCGATCGTGTCGCATCCGGCGCCCGTGGCGGCAGCCACGCCTGCCCCGGAGGGCGCGGCGGCGGAAGCGCACGCCAACGGCGGCATTCGGGCCTGGTTCAGGAAGATCTTCACGGGCGAGTCGGAAGCTGCGGCGCCCGCGCAGGTCGCCGCGCCAGCTCCGGCTGCGGCCGCTCCAACTTCCTCGGCGCACCGCTCGAGTGGTGATGGCGAGAGACGTCGCGATGGCCGACGGGAGCACTCCCGGCAGCCCCGCCGGTCGGAAGGCGGTCAACGCCGCGGCCACGGCGATGGCCGACGCGCGGATGGACGCGGACGTGACGGACGTGATCGTGATCGTCGTGATTACGACCGGGACCACGAACGGCACCAACGAGACCGGGACGTCGGTTCGCGCGCTGCGGAGTCGACAGCGAACACCGCGGGTCCGCCAAGTGGCGGCGAGCCACGCACAGGCTTCGAGGCCGGCGGCGAACAGAGTCAGGTGCCGGGCGAACGCGGTGAACGCGGCGCCGAGCGCGGAGAGCGCGGCGGTGAGCGCCGTGGCCGCCGCAGAGGCCGTCGCGGCCGACATGGTGGCAGCGGCGGTGCGGGCCGGGAGTCCGGTGCGCGCGAGTCAACGGGCTTTGGAGCATCCTCCGCTGAGAGCGCAGGAGCAGACTTCTCCAGTAGCTCGCCTTCCAACGGCCGTGAGCACCACCAGGAGCCGCCCGCCGCAGAGCCGTTCGCCGCGCCCGAGGCACGCGAGCCACGGGAGTTGCGCGAACCTCGTGAGCCGCGTGAGTTCCACGAGCCACGCGAGTCCCGCGAGCCACGCGAGTCCCGCGAGCCGCGCGAGTCCCGCGAGCCGCGCGAGTCCCGCGAGCCACGCGAGCCGCGCGAGCCTGCCCCGCGTCACGAAGAGCCTGCAGCCCCTGCCGCGCACTTCGAGCCGTCTCCACCGACCGAGAGCAACACTTCACGGGAGACCAAGCCGTACGTTGTCTGGTCGTCAGCTCCGCCCGATCGGGCTGC
>Ga0134128_10000950_pt1 | contig 39198 bp, 29 predicted proteins | sample KB31754_FD_96462 | JGI IMG/M metagenome (GOLD analysis project Ga0134128, IMG submission 96462) | Terrestrial soil microbial communities with excess Nitrogen fertilizer from Kellogg Biological Station, Michigan, USA - KB3-175-4 | ecosystem: Environmental > Terrestrial > Soil > Unclassified ...
CTCCAATGCCATCCATCTTCAATGCAAACCAGCTTGGCGCATGCAGCCCGAGAAACGTCCCGCCAGCGACTGCTGCCAGAGCCACAAGCCTTCGGCTATAGCGCGCTCCCACCAAACCAAGCAGCGCACCCATGCCAGCAACAGCGGCAGGCTGCCACCAGGGCAGCTTCACCACGCCTGGCGGAAGCAGGGACAGCATCTCTTGCAACATAAGAACGCCTTTGAGCCGTTATCGGCTCATCCAAACGGAATTCCTGATCTTTTCGCCGCGCGTTTCCGCCCGGCATAAGGTAGATTGAACCCATGAAAGTCGGGGTTCGGGCCGCAATATTACGCAGAAACTGCCTGGCGGGTGCGTTGGCGATCCTCGTGATCGCGTCGCTGGCAGGGTGCCGGCGGTTTGGGCGAGCCGCGGCTCGGTCACCGGCGACCGAGCCTGTCACACAAAGTCCCCAAAAAGCTCCCGCTGTGCCGGCTCCCGCCCCACAACTCGTCGATCAGAATTACGAAAATTCCAAGGCTGGGATCAAACTGCAATATCCTTCCAACTGGAAACCAAAGCCTTCCAGTGATGATGTTGTGTTGCTCGTGCCGTCGGCGAGCGATTCGCGCACAATTTCACTCGATGAGCCATCGCTTCCAGCACATTTGCCCGGATTGATTCCGATTGGCCTGGTACAGAATGGATATTTGGATGACCTGAAGAAGAAACATCCCGGCTTGAAGATCGAAGAGCAGACTGAAGACGACCCGCGCGGCAACAAAGGCCGGCTCGTGCATGCCTCATGGGTTGCCGATGGCAAGAGTATGGACGAAGTCACGCTGCTGGTCGTGCACGGCGATCACGTTTACCTTTTGAGTCTCGATACCGACCGCGGGCAATATCCCGCGGATCGCGCGGTATTCGACAAGATCGCCAAATCGCTGCAATGGACCAAGTGAGCGGGCACGTGCAAATCGCATCGCATAGAATCCCGCCGTGATTCGAATTCGCGAGATTCTCGATCCAGATCTAAAGCAGCGGATCATCAATGTGCTGGCCGAACGGCGAGGATGTTCGCCAGCCGCTATTCCCGAATGGTTCGAGCTGGACGACTTGGACTTCGTCGATCTGCTCAACGATCTGAAGGAGCCGGAGGCGGAGGATCCACATGATCCAAGGGAGTGAGCGGGTGCGGTAAGCCTTTCCAGCGATGCTTGCAGGCCCTGCATTTCATGCGCGGGAGTGATGCCAACACCACTGCGGCACACCAGAGCAGCACGAAGTAAACGATAATTCCGATGTATGGATCGACAAACGGAATCCAGATCAGAATCAGAGCGATTTGAAAAAGTTTCCAGCCGATTGGCGCGCTGCCAATGGAGGGCGAGCCACATTTCGGACAGGTTTCCACGGGCTGCGCGCGGGCCGGCGGAAGATCGGCTTCGGGAATCGTCAGATATTTCCGAGCCGGCGACGAGGCCAGGATATTGATCGCCTCCTGCATATCCGGCTGAGCAACCTCCAGCAGCCGGCGTCGTGCCGATCGGCTGATCTGCACCCAGCTCAATTTGCAGCGTATGTGCCGGGATTCGAGGAATGCCGCGGCGATCATCCCTTCCACTTCCGCACTGAATCGCGCGACGACCACCATCGTTCCGTCCCCTGTGCCCGCATAGGGCAGCACCGGCGCGGGTTCATTTGAGGCTTCTGCTGTCTCGGGCGGATGTTGAAATGGGTCGTTTGCCAATTCCGCGACCATGATGAACAATTTACGCCCCGATCAATCATAGGGAAGAAGCAAATGCCCGACTATCGCGTGCCCACTTCAAAGCCCCACATGAAGCTCAAGAAAAAGCAGGTGCAGATCATCGCCAGCGGCGACCTGCGCCAAGGCGCCAACGAAAAATGCTGGCCCGAGCAGGAGAAGATGGAAAGCCTGCTGGGGCAAGCGATCTCCGACCTGGGCTACCAACCCGTGCGCGCTCATTCTTATAAGGAAGACCAGAGGCATGGATTCATCAGCTCGCAGAAGGAGGGCTTGGAAATCTTTGCCAACAATGTCGATCCCAATGCGCCGCTGATCGTTGCCGAAAGCGTCTGGCAATATTCACATCATGTGCTGCCGGGGTTGATGAGTCATCGCGGACCGATCCTGACAGTCGCGAATTGGTCCGGAACCTGGCCGGGCCTCGTGGGCATGCTCAATCTCAATGGCTCATTGACCAAGGCAGGCGTTAAATATTCGACCATCTGGAGCGAAGATTTTTCCGACAGCTTCTTTCGCGACTATCTGCGCGACTGGCTGGTGCATGGAAAAGCCAAGCACAAGACATCGCACGTCACGCGTTGGAAGGATGCGAAAGTTCCCGCGCGCGAGCGAAAGCTCGGGCACGCCCTGGCCGCCCAGCTTCAGCGCGAAAAGGCGATCATGGGCGTCTTCGATGAGGGATGCATGGGCATGTTCAATGCCATCATTCCCGATCATCTTTTGAATCCCACCGGCGTCTTCAAAGAGCGGCTCAGCCAATCCGCGCTCTACTACGAAACTCTTCAAACCAGCCAGGAAGAAGCCGCCGCCGTTCGGAAATGGATGGAAGAGCGCGGCATGAAGTTCCATACCGGAACCGACGGCCAATCGGAGCTGACCGACCCGCAGATTCTCACGCAATGCCAGATGTACATCGCCGCGGTTCGGATTGCCGACGACTTTGGCTGCCAGGCCATCGGCATTCAGTATCAACAGGGGCTGAAGGATCTGCTGCCGGCTTCGGACCTCGTGGAAGGGATGCTGAACAACGCGGATCGGCCGCCGGTGAAATCGCGCGATGGGCAGCGGATTTTGTATGAAGGGCAGCCAATTCCGCATTTCAATGAAGTGGACGAATGCGCGGGGTTGGATGCGCTGATGACTCATCGCGTGCATCGCGCGATGAATCAGCCGGTGGAAACGACTCTGCACGATCTGCGCTGGGGCGACGTAGATCGATCGGGAACGATCAGCGATTACGTCTGGGTCTTCCTCATCTCCGGCTCAGCGCCGCCCGCCCACTTCACCGGCGGCTGGGCCGGCGCCAGCAGCGAGCGTCAGCCCGCGATGTATTTCCGTCTCGGCGGCGGCACGCTCAAGGGAATCAGCCGACCGGGCGAAATCGTCTGGAGCCGGATCTATATTTCCAACGATCGGCTGCGGATGGACCTTGGCCGGGCGGCAGCCGTGGAATTGCCGGTGGAAGAAACGCAGCGGCGATGGGATGCGACCACGCCCCAGTGGCCGATCATGCATGCCGTCACGTACGGCGTCTCCCGCGACCAGATGATGGCCCGCCACAAGGCCAACCATATCCAGGTTGCTTATGCGAATAGCGCCGAGGAAGCCGACCGCGCGATGCTCGCCAAGGCCGCGATGGCCGATGCGCTAGGGATGAAGGTGGCCCTGTGCAGCACGCGCCGCGACGGGAGTCAGTGGGCTTGATTCTCGACCTCTATGCCTACCCTCCTTTTTTATGTCAGCGGCCACGGATATGGCCATGCCCGGCGAATGACGCAGGTGATCGGGGGGGTTCTTTCCCGCCGGCCTGATTTCAAAATCATCGTTCGAACTGCTGCTCCGCCTGCGGTCTTTCAGCCGCTGCCTCCGTCGATGATCCAGCCCAGCGAAATCGACTGTGGCATGGTCGAAGCCGACCCGCTGGCGATCGATGCACAGCGAACGTTCGCGAAATTGCTCGACTTCATGAAGCAGCGTGAAGCCATTGTGTCGGCCGAAGTCGATTTCGTTCGAAGAATCCAGCCGGCGTTGATCGTGTCCGACATTCCATTTCTTGCCGGGGATGTGGCCGAGCGAACTGGCGTTCGCTGCATCGGCATCAGCAATTTCAGTTGGGATTGGATCTACGACGAACTTTTTGTGGGCAACTCCGTGTACCAGCCGATCAGCGCACAGATTCACGATGCCTATCTGAAGTTTGACCATTTACTCGAATTACCCTTTGGGCGCATCGGGCCAAAGTTGCCGATCGAACGCGTTCCGTTGATTGCCCCTCAGCGCCGGCGTGAGCAGGACGAAATCCTTTCTCGATTGGGCATTTCCACTGATGACAATCGTCCGCGCGTGCTATTCGGCACTCGTGGTGGCGTTTCACCACAGGTGCTGGGCGCAGCCGCGAAAGAATTGCCAGACATGTTCCTGATTTTTCCACACGCGCTTCCGCCGGGCATGCCCCGAAACACAATTGGCGCAGAGCTTTCTCCATCGCTCGATTTTTCCGATCTGCTATCGATCTGCGATGTCGTGGTGTCGAAGCTCGGTTACGGAATTGTGTCCGAATGCGTGGCCTCGCGCGTACGACTGGTCTTCCCGCGCCGGACGGGTTTTGCCGAGGATCGCATTACCGAATCACAGATGCAGGCATACGTCCCCATTCAGGAGATTTCGCGAGATGATTACCTTGCGGGTCGATGGGCCCACTCGATCCGAGACGTGCTTGAGAAGCCCATGCCCACGGCAACCATCGACGCAAATGGTGCGCAAGTTTGCGCGGAACACATCATCCGGATTTCTCAATAAGGTTTTGGAAATCCCCATTCGGCCGCAAGCGCATCGGCTGCAAATTCGGGATCTTCACCTTTCCAGCGGCCGCCATGGCGAAGATGGGCATGAGCCAGTTCATGGGCAATCAGCCAGCGGACGAAGCTGGTGGGGCGGTGCCGGAGCGTGCGCTTGAGCACCACTGATCGGCTGGCTGCCCCGGGGGCTGGAAGGCTCACCGGAACATGCATCACCACTCCCGCACCCGGCTCATAATCGCACATCCGAAAGGCGGGATCGTTCATCAGGTCGTCGCGCACTTGCCCCGGAAGACGCTCGATCACCGCTGCAACATGCGGTGAAAGGTTCATGTCCAGGTCGAAAGCGGATAACCAGTTTTCAATTTGCTCGGTCATTTGAAGCTATTTTGTTTAGCGGGCTCGCTTGCGAGCCGTTGCGCGCTGATTTCTGTCGCGAAATACGCTGTTAGACGCAAATCCGCTTACTTCGTGCGCGGCTCTTTCAGACTCATATCCAACATTATCTTTATGATTTCCGCATGCACCTCCTCCGGACTGCGGTCCGCGACCACCAGCCGATAGCGCTCGGGATCATTCTGAACCTGTGCGAGATAATTGCGTCGCACCTGCTCATGATAGGCCAGCGGCCGCTGCTCTATGCGGTCTTTTTCTCGCCGGACGCGCGCCAGGCTCCGATCGGGAGGCATATCGAGCAGGATCGTCAGATCGGGCCAGTGCCCTTTGATCGCCACATCGGCGATATCGCGAATCTGCTTGGCGGTGAGTCCATCGCCTCCCAGCTGATAGGCGAGCGTGCTGGAAACAAACCGATCGCAAATCACTAGCTTCCCTGATTCCAGCGCCGGCAGAATCAGCTCGGCCATCATCTGCGCTCGCGCCGCCATGTAGAGCAGCATTTCGCATCGCATGCTCATTTCGGTGTGTTGCGGGTTGAGGAGCACCGCGCGGATTTGCTCGCCGACGCGGGTTGAGCCGGGGTCGCGCACGCTCAGCACATCCACGCCCGCCTTAGTGACGGCCTCGACCAGCATTCGCGCCTGCGTGCTTTTGCCACAGCCTTCGGTGCCATCCAGCACGATGAACTTGCCGCGCAGGGCGGCCATCGATTGAGTCATTGGTTCGGAGTATATCGCAGGCTCCGATTGACTTCCCGCCTTGACCATGCCGCGCGCCAACTCTTACAGTCGGGGAATGGATAGCGTCTACGCCGAGCTTCGCAACCAGTTTGAATCGATCTTTAGGAAGACCAATGACCCAGTGCGCATCATCCGCGCGCCCGGTCGTGTGAACCTGATCGGCGAGCACACCGATTACAACGACGGCCTTGTGATGCCGATGGCGATCGAGCCGGAAGTGCGCATTGCATGCCGGGCGCGAAGCGATGGGAAGATCTCGATCGCCTCGACCGCATTTCCGGGTGAGCGCGCCAATTTTTCCATCTCCGAGAGAATCCAGCGACAGGAGAAATCCTGGAGCAACTACATGCGCGGCCCAGCCGCCGAGTTGATCGAAGCCGGCATCCCGCTCGTGGGAATGGATGCACTGTATGCCAACACGCTCCCCGTCGGCAGCGGCCTGTCCAGCAGTGCCGCAATCGAAGTCGGCACCGCTCAGGCACTGCTGACCTTGTCCGGCAACTCGGTAGACGCTTCGCGCATCGCTCTGCTTTGTCAAAAAGCCGAGCATGAATACGCCCTGGTTCCCTGCGGCATCATGGACCAAATGATCGTGGCCGGCGGCCAGGTCGGCCGGGCGATGCTGCTGGATTGCCGGGATCTTTCGCGCCAATTCGTGCCGATCGAATCGCGCGATCTGCGGGTCGTGATCGTCAACAGCATGGTCCATCACGAACTGACCGGCGGCGAATATGCCAAGCGCCGCCAGCAATGCGAAGCCGGCGTCGCTCATTTCAAAAAGACCAATCCATCCGTTCGCGCGCTGCGCGATGTGACGATCGAACAATTGAACGGTGCAAAGGATCAGTTACCCGAGATCGTTTTCCGCCGATGCCGGCACGTCATCACCGAAATCACCCGCGCTGCCAAGGCGGCCGAGCATCTTCAATCGCACTACTACCATGAAGTCGGCGATCTGATGGTGCAGAGCCACCAATCGCTGCGGGATGATTATGAAGTGAGCGTGCCGGAGCTGGACTATCTGGTCGAGCAGGCGATGACGGTCCGGGGCGTCTACGGCGCCCGAATGACCGGCGGAGGATTCGGTGGCTGCATCGTCGCGCTCGTGCAGCCGGCCGCGGTCGAAAGCCTTGCCGGCCACCTTTCATCCACGTATCAAAAGAAATTCGGGAAAAATCCCGCAGTGTACGTCACGACCGCGACAGCCGGCGCGGGAGTTGTGGAATAAGCCGCGAGCGCCAGTTGATCCGAATCAGACATTGCCTATTACTCGTCGGTACCAGCTCACGCCGGAGTGAGGCAGAGGTTCTAGGCACGCTCGCGTTACCGTTAATTCAGCTCTCTACTTCTTCACAACAGCCGTCCGACAGCGGGTACTGCGTCATTGGACTTTAGCTGAACGTGCCGCTTTCCATTGGCGATAGGCGTCTGACTTCACAAACTCCGCGTAAGTAGGCAACTTTTCCAGATCTGCAATTCGCACATGCAGCTCGCGCTGGATGCGGTTGAGCAGCTCGACGGTGCGGTCGAAGTCTTTGGCCTGGAGGGAGATATACACCAGCCCCCAATACGGCTCATGCAAGGTGGGCTCGAGGGCAATGGCCTTGTCGTATTCCTTCTGGGCCGCGGCCAAATTCGCGCTGCCGCCTTGCAACCGGTACATTTTGCCGCGAATTGTATCCAGATGTGCATCCGGTCCCGTGAAAGCTTCGATCCGATCAATGGACCGTCGCGCATCGGCATACTCGCCGGCCTCGAACAGTTGATCGAGGCAGACGAGATCGAGGCAGGCATCGTGCGGAAACAGCCTGCGAAAGTCGGACATGGCGGCTCTGTAATCTTGCGGCCGCTGGCCTCTTAGCTTTGACGCTGCCGTGAGCCGCACCACCATCATCGATTTGTTCTCTCGGAGATCTTGCGGTAGTGACTGGTAGGAGCTCAGAGTGGCGGAGTAATTGCCTGCCTGCAAGTCGCGGCCGATCTGTGACACGGTGGAGAGATTGGCGGCGTATTGCTTGTCGGCACCGGTGAGCCTGTCGAGCAGCGTGGGATGCGACTGCACGGCGCCGATGATATAGACCCGGCGGATTGACTGGCTCATGTCTTCACCGGTCAGGGCGACGTAGGCGTCCTGGAACCGCACGCGCCCCTGTGCGTCGGTGCCGACGATCCAGTCGTGGTAATTCACGCCGCCCCGTGCGGTGAGGAGTCGGAACAAGACCCGGGTCTGGCCGTTGATCTGCCGAACGCGCAGAAATCGGTACGTTCCGCCTTTGGCCGCCTGGATAATGGTGGTCATCAGCGACAGGTCTCGATGGGCCCCGCGGCGGAACCCGTCGGCATAGTCGGCCGGAGCGCTGACACCGGCCATCACCCGATCCAGCAGCCCGTCAACATCCAGCGTGTCTTGCGCCGACGCCGTGTCGCCCTTTTTGACCGCCGCCTCAAGCTGCCTGGCCAGTGCCACGACTTGCGCCTGGTTCGGTAATGTCTGGCTCGGCACCGCCTGCTGGGCGGGGGCGATCTGCGAAAAAATCAGCACGGTCAGTGCAATCAGCCAACCCGCCGCGCCCTTCCTGGTTCCAATCATTTTCATTCTCCGCTCCTCCCAGCGATTGTTCCTGCGGCCGCCCGGTGCGGCCAGGCCGTCGAATTGGAGCCCAAGTTATAGTCTTGTGCCCTCTTGGGCAATAATGGGAGATTGGCAACACTTACGCCGTCAGCACGATGCCGGGAGCGCGGTAATATCTAATAGCACCGCTTCTAATGCGAGGGTTCGCGCACGAGCGCTGTGATGGAGGCCTGTTATGGCCATTGCCAATTCTTGCTGGAACTTTACGCCCGCGATATAGACAAAGCATGGGCGAGTTCACTAATTCGTCAGAAAAATCGGGGTTTCATCTCAAACTCTGGCGGGGCGAGCGCACCACTTTGATCGGCATGGATGTCGATCAGCCGGAGGATGATTTCGTTGGTTTTGCGATTGAAGCCAAATGTCCTGGCGACGAGAGCTTCAACCCACTCCTCAACCGTCTGGCTTTTTCCTACCCGCAGGAAGTCAGCAAGGCCGTTACCGGATTTAAGAACTACTCTTCCCTCGACGCGCCGTTCCAGAAGTTCCGCTGGCTTCATTTTCCTTCCGATGGGAAGCCGGGAACGTACACTTATCGCGTCACGAAGATGCATATGCCGCGGGATAACCAATTGACCCAGGGCGATGCGCTGACCCTCGACATCGACTTAATTCCCATTATCTACCAGGGCTTCCTCGACGTCGGCTTTACCAAGAACTTCGCTTCCTCCCAGGCCTATCAGCAGCGCTACAGCGGCAACCCCAACATCATCCCCGGCGATGGCGAGGACCCTCTTACGTTCAAAAAGGTGCCGGGCGATGTGTACGAATGGCTGGGTTATGAAGCTTACGAGCTGATCTTCAACTTCCTTAACGAGATCAAAAACGACAAATCGCTTTCGCTTGATATTCTCGCCTATGACCTGAATGAGCCGGACATCGTTGCGATCCTTAAGGCGCTTGGCCCGCGCGTCAGGGCTGTCATCGACAACTCCGGCTCCCACGCGCCGGCGTCCAGTCCCGAATCGCGCGTAGCTGCCGAACTGCAAACTACCGCCGGCAAGGGCAACGTGGTGCGCATGAAGTTCAGCGGGCTGCAACACCACAAAGTCCTGATCGCAAAAAAGGGGAATGTCGCCCAGAAGGTGCTGTTCGGCTCGACCAATTTCAGTTTTCGCGGACTCTATATCCAGGCCAACAACGCCGTCGTTCTCTACGCGCCGGAGGCGGCTGACTACTTCAGTAAAGTCTTTGAAGCGGCATTTGCCGGCGGGAAGAATTTCAACGCCAACCCATTGGCCTTGCAATGGCACCTTGTGAACGTTGCGAGCAAACCGCCGGTGCACCTGTGCTTCTCGCCGCACCAGGATGCGGGCCTGTCTCTCAATCCAATTGCTGCCGCCATCGACCAGGCGACGTCGTCCGTTTTCTTCGATATCGCATTCCTGAACCAGATGACATCCGGTCCCACGCACGACTCCATTAATCGCCTGGAAGATAAGGGCGTTTTCAGCTACGGAATCTGCAATACGGCAACCGGTCTGCAAGTTCACAAGCCTGACGGCTCGGTGGGAATTGTCAGCTTCTCTTACCTTGCGAAGAAAGCCCCTTACCCGTTCGCCGCTGAATGGTCGGGAATGGCTGCTGCTTCCAAGAGCCAAAAGGGCAGCAAACCGGCGCCGGGAATCAATCAGCACAACAAATTTGTCGTCACCGATTTCAACCTGCCCACTGCCAAGGTCTTTACCGGCTCCTGCAACATGTCGGTGAGCGGGGAGGAAAAAAATGGCGACAACCTGGTCATGATCGAAGACTGCGAAGTCGCCACCTCCTACGCGATCGAAGCCGTGCGCATTTTCGATCACCTCGAATTTCGCGCCCGCATGAAATCACAAATCGAAGGCAAAACAAACTCGCAGGCCCTCAAGGCGATCACTTTGCAAAAGCCACAGGCCATCTCGGGCAAGGCTCCATGGTTTCAGCGCATCTACAACAAAGACAGTCAACTGCAAAAAGACCGTTTGCTGTTCGGTCATTGATTCGCCGACAGCATCAGCACTGACAATCCGCCGAGCGTACATATCGAATTATGTCCATGTTACAGATGTTACACCCTGTATCACCGAGCTCAGCCATAATGTGAAAACTATAAGTAATGAATCTTAGATCGGTTACAAGCGAAAATGGGTGCCGATGTTACATTTGTTGCGCGCGAAAAAGTGTAAAGTTGTAACATTTTGTAACGCGCCTCCGACGCCTTGGCGCTGCACGTTCGCGTCGCGCGCTGCTTACTGACGGACGCGCTTATCGCGTGATCCATCCGCGGTTGACCGCGATGGGGGAGATAACTAAGCTTCGGCTTTGACGCGGCTCGCGTGGCCGCGGCATTCCTGCGAGCGATTCGTCGATCCGAAATTGTGGTCTGAATAGTTGTAAGGGAAGACAGCAAGGGAGATTCACTTGGCCGTCCGGCTTCCGGTATTGCGTTTGGACCCCGATCCCCTAGCCGCTTCCCGCGCTGAACTTGAGCCGCAGGATGCGATGTTCGAGGAGTATGAGAAGAAGGAAAAGTGCGGCCTGTTTGGAATCTGGGGCACGCGCGAGGCTTCGCAGATCTGCTATCAGGGGCTTTTCGCACAACAGCATCGTGGCCAGGAGTCGGCCGGCATCGTCGTTTCCGATGGCATGACCCTCAATGGCCATGCCGGCATGGGGCTGGTGAGCCAGGTGTTTAACCCGCGCATGCTGCGCGAGGACCTGGCAGGCGGCGCAGCGATCGGCCACGTCCGATATTCCACGACCGGCTCCAGCAAGCTTTGCAATGCCCAGCCGCTGCTTCGGCAATATGTCATGGGGCCGGTGGCGGTGGCCCACAATGGCAACCTGATCAACGCGCAACTGCTGCGCCGCCAGTACGAAGAGCACGGCCACATTTTCCAGAGCACAACCGACACCGAAATTATCGTACACCTGCTGGCCAAGCCGACGCACGTGGACAAGCAGGATCCGCTGCCACACGTGCTTCGGCATCTTCAGGGCGCTTACAGCCTGCTGTTTTTATTTCCGGATCGAATGGAGGCCTGTCGCGATCCGTGGGGCATCCGGCCGCTGGTGCTCGGGCAGAGCGAAGCCGGGCAGTGGTGTGTCGCGAGCGAGACCTGCGCGTTCGACGCGATCGGCGCGAGATTGGTTCGCGAGATCGAGCCGGGCGAGATCGTGCGGATCGACGATCACGGCATCAGCAGTCGGACGTTCGATGTGCCGGCCGAGACGCGGGCGCATTGCGTCTTCGAGCACGTTTATTTTGCGAACCCCGCGAGTCGTGTGTTTGGCCAGAATGTGCACATGGTCCGCGAAGCGATGGGGCGGGAACTTGCCCGGCAAGCGCCGGTTGAAGCCGATTTCGTGATGCCGATGCCGGACTCCGGTCGCAGCGCGGCACTTGGATTTGCCAAAGAGTCAGCGATTCCTTTTGAAGAAGGCATCGTTCCCAATCGATTCGTGGGCCGGACTTTTATTCTGCCGGGCCAGGCGCAGCGCGATCGCGCGGTAGCCTTGAAACTGAACATCATACCGGACGTGGTCAAGGGCAAGCGCATTGTGATCGTCGAAGATTCAGTCGTTCGCGGAACGACCACGCGCTCGAAGATGCGCGCCTTGCGCAGCGCGGGAGCGAAGGAGATTCATCTTCGCGTTTCCTGCCCGCCGATCCGTCATCCCTGCTTTTATGGGATCGACTTTCCCACCAGCCAGGAGCTGATCGCCCATAATCGCACGGTCGATGAGATCCGGGATTTCCTCGAAGTCGATTCGCTAACCTACCTCTCGCTCGATCGCATGCTTTCCTGCCTGAAGCAGGCCAAAAGCGAGTATTGCACCGCGTGCTGGAGCGGGGAATATAAGATCCCCATCGATCAGCCGCAGAGCAAATTCAGCTTCGAGCGCGATCAGCTTCGGATGTTTTAATTCGCATACTTGCTGAAACGTGGGGTCCCATAAGGACTTGATCCGCGCGCGACGTGCGGCCAATCAAGTTCCCGCATTGCCTGCCCGATTCTTACCAAGCGTATATCCCGCACAAGCGGGAGAGCTTTACTGTCGTTGTGAGGGCGAGACGTTGTGCCTGGGTTGTTTCAAGATCGCGGGCAAGACCGCATGAAAAGGCTGCGTTGGAGATTGATTCTGCTGATGGTCCTGGCGGTCGTACTCTGCCAGGATCGTCCCACCGCGCACGCGGCCGACGAATATCCGGTCAAGGCGGCGTTCATTTCTCACTTTGCCGAATTCGTGGAATGGCCTTCCGATGCATTCTCAAATCCGAAGGCGCCACTTGATATCGGAATCCTGGGGAAGGATCCGTTTCAGGGTGCGTTGGAAAAAGCCGTGGCAGGGAAATCGGTCAATGGGCATCCGCTGGTCGTGCACCATTTTTCGTGCGTGGACGACATGGAGCCGTGCCAGATTCTATTTGTCGCGAATGACAGCCAGGATGACTTTGCGACGGTCGAGCAGCGCATGGGCAAGCGCAGCGTGCTGACGATCGGCGAATGGGAAGCCTTCCCGAGCATGGGCGGTGTGATCCGCCTCTTTACCGAGAACAATCATATTCGTTTCGACATCAACCGTGCCGCAGCCGAACGGGCAAAGCTGCGGATCAGTGCCAAGCTTCTGAAGCTGGCGAGGGCGATCCTGAACTAGGGCTTGCATGACTGCGGCCGCTGCATCGGCCGCGAGGGACATCGCGTGATTAGTAGCTTCTTTGGAAAACTTTCGATTCGCGTCAAGCTGACGCTCATCACGATGACCGCGTGCGGCGGCGCCATCCTCGTCGCCTGCGCGGGCTTTGGCGCCTACGACCTGCTGGCGGTGCGCCATGCGATGGAAGAGTCGATGGATACGCATGCCGCGATCATCGCCGACAACAGCACCGCCGCCGTCAGCTTCGGCAATGCCAGCGATGCGCAGAGCATTTTGCAATCGCTTCATGCCGAGAAACAGATCGAAGCGGCAGCCGTGTATGGCGCCGACGATCACCTGCTGGCCAACTACATGCGGTCGCAGAACATTTCCGAGCCACCGAGCAGCGCGCGTCCGCAGGGCATTGCGTTCGAAAACAATTACCTGGTCGTCTCGCGTCCAATATCGCTCGATGGCCGACGGATCGGATCAGTCTACATCCGTGCCGATCTCAGCGCGCTTCGGGCGCGCGTTCGTCATTACACGCTCATTCTGCTAGCGGTCATGGCTGCTGCGACTGCGACGGCACTGCTTCTGGTATTCCGAACGCAAAAACTCATTACCGATCCGATTCTTGCCCTCGCCCAAACGGCGCGCGATTTCACGAGCACGCGTAACTATTCGCTCCGCGCCAAGAATGTCAGCGAAGACGAAGTCGGCACGCTCACCAACACCTTCAACGAGATGCTCGAGCAGATGCAGGCCCGCGACGCGGAACTCGCGGCTCATCGCGATCATCTCGAACAGGAAGTCGAGCGCCGCACGCTGCAACTGACGCAGCTCAACCGGCAGCTCAGTCTCGAGAAGGATCGCGTCGAAGCGGCCAGCGTGGCCAAGAGCAGCTTCCTGGCCAACATGAGCCATGAGATTCGCACGCCGATGACTGCAATCGTCGGCTATGCCGATCTAATGCTCGAACCGGATCAGACGCTGTCCGATCGGCAGGATTGCCTGCAGGTTATTCGCCGCAACGGCCGTCACCTGCTCGATCTGATTAACGACATTCTCGACATCTCGAAAATCGAAGCCGGCAAGATGACGGTCGAGCCGGTAATGACCAATATCCCCGAGCTTCTGGCCGATTTGATTTCTCTGCTCCGGCCCCGCGCGACCTCCAAGGGCTTGGCCTTCAATCTTCAAGCCAGTGGCGCAATCCCAGTGCGCGTGCAAACCGATGCCCTTCGCCTTCGGCAGGTCCTCATGAATCTGCTGGGCAACGCCATCAAGTTCACGCAGCAGGGCGAAATCTCACTCACCGTCAGCTTCGAAACCGACGGCCCCAAGCCGATGATGCGATTCGATATTCGCGACAGCGGTATCGGCATCACAGACGAGCAGATGTCGCGCCTGTTCCAAGCCTTCACGCAGGCTGATGAATCGATGACCCGCCGGTTTGGCGGCACCGGACTTGGTCTGGTGATCAGCCAGCGCCTGGCGCAGTTGCTGGGCGGCAGCATCACCGCAGTGTCCAAGCCGGGCATGGGGAGCACGTTTACGGTTCGCATCGATCCGGGATCGATCCAGGGATCGGAGATGGTCACCGGGTTGACCGAATCGATTCTTCCCAAGCCGCAGGTGCAGCAAATCGCGACGTCGATTGCCCTCCGCGGCCGGCTGCTTCTGGTGGAAGATGGTCCCGACAATCAACGGCTGATTTCTCTGCACCTCCGCAAGGCCGGTGCAACGGTGGACATCGCCGACAATGGACGCATCGGCGTGGACAAGATTCACGAAGCAATCCGCGTCGGAAAGCCGTACGACCTGGTGCTGATGGACATGCAGATGCCGGAGCTCGATGGCTACGGCGCAACCAGCAAGCTGCGCGGCGAAGGCTTCACGACTCCGATCATCGCGCTCACGGCCCATGCGATGGCCGACGATCGCGAAAAATGCCTTGCTGCCGGCTGCACCGACTATCTGACCAAGCCGATCGAAAAGAGCCTGCTGCTGGAGCGTGTGGCGAGCTATCTCGCGCAGGTTTACAGGACGCAATCGCAGCAACAGGCAGCAACAGCGGCAGCCGCCGCAGTGGCGTCTGTCGCTCAATCCACCGGCCCTCTTAAGAGCACTTTTGCAGATGATCCGGATATGAAGGAAGTGCTCGGGGAGTTTGTCTCGCAGCTTCCGGCTCAGGTGGCGCGCATCGAATCACAACTGGCCGAGAAGAGCCTCGAAGATTTACGCCGCTCCGTTCATCAGATTAAAGGGGCAGGCGGCGGGTATGGATTTGCCGTCATCACGCAGCAGGCGGCCGCTGCCGAGCAGCGTATTAAGGCCCAGGAATCGCTCGATCAGATTTCACACGGTATTAATGAGCTTCTAGCACTGATCCGACGGGTCGAAGGTTACGATCCGGCCCGCGAGCGTCCGGTAAATCCGGCGGCTTAAGCGTCTGTTTCGGCACCGTTTTTTCGTTAATTCCTGCCTAAACGTCGAAACTGAATTACTGCTGTCGTTCCGACGATACTGTTGGGGAGACTTGTTGTGGCACAAAAAGTCCTGCTTATTGACGACTGTCCTTCAATCCATGGCCTCGTTCGCGCTCGCCTGCGGGAGGAGGCAGTAGAGCTGCACTCGGCCTTTGATGGTGAGTCAGGGATCGCCCAGGCCGCAACGCTTTCGCCCGACCTGGTGCTGCTCGACGTCGAGATGCCTTCGACCAACGGCTTTGAAGTCTGCCGGCGTCTGAAGGACGATCCGCGCACGATGCACGTTCCGGTCATCTTTCTGACCGGCGCTGCGTCGACGGAAGAAAAGATCCGCGGCCTTGAGCTGGGCGCCACCGACTATGTCACAAAACCTTTCGATCCAGCCGAACTGCGGGCGCGCGTTCGCGCTTCGCTTCGCACCAAATATCTGATGGATCTGCTGTCGCGCAAGGCGATGATTGACGGCCTCACGGGGCTCTTCAATCGCGCCTACTTCGACGCCCGGCTCATTGCCGAGATGTCGCTGGCTCGCCGCACCCAAGCGCCGCTGGCCTGCATCATGGTGGACGTCGATCGCTTCAAGCAGATCAATGACCTGCACGGCCATCCCTTCGGCGACGAAGTGCTGCGCGGCATCGGCCAAGTGCTCGGCGAGCATTGCCGAAACGAAGACACCGTCTGCCGATACGGCGGCGAAGAGTTCGTCGTCCTTTGCCCCAATACCGCTTCAGCCGCCGCGGCCAACTTGGCCGAGCGCCTTCGCGAAGCGATTGAGCAGAACACCTGGACGCGCAATGGACTCAACGTGCAGGTCACCTGCAGCTTCGGCGTCTCCGATCTGCACGGCGCTCCGCCGCCTTGCGTGGTGGAAATGGCCGACCAAGCCCTCTATCGCGCCAAGCAGGGCGGCCGCAATCGCGTGGTGACCGCCACCGATCCGGTGCTGTGCCAGGTCGCATAAGCGCCTGTATTTCTCCCAATTTTCGCGTACCTTGTTTCCCGGGGCTCGCTGCGCGGTTGCCTCAATCGCTGCTGCCACGGAGCAATGGGACGCATGCCAACGCAAATCCCCACCTCGCGCCGCGTTGATTGGTTTGCGCTGACCCTGACGGCATTCTTTGCCGCGTGGGTTTTGTTCGTCTGCTTCCACCACGAAGTCTGGCGGGATGAAGCCGATGTTTGGCTCGCAGTGCGCGACATGGGGCCGCTGCAGCTTTTCCATTGGCTTGGCGGGGCGGGAACTCCGGGGCTCTGGTACTTCATGCTGATGCCGCTGACCAAACTCGGCCTGCCGGAGATGTCGATGATTCTGCTTCATGCTGCGATTGCCATCGCCGTCGCGGGAATCATCGCCTTCCGCGCTCCGTTTCCACCGATCATTCGGGCGCTGCTGGTCTTTTCCTATTACTTTTCCTGCGAATACGCGGTCATCGCGCGAAGCTACGCCCTCACCGGATTGCTGCTGTTTCTGGTGGCAGTCGTCTGGACATCAAAGGTGAAGCGTTGGCGTCTGCTGGGCGCACTGCTATTTTTGCTATGCAACACCAACGTTCATGGCTTCATGATCGCAGGCGCAATCGGCGTCGCGGTGGTGATCGAGTTGGTCCACCGGCGCGAATTCATTCGCAGCGCGATGATTGGAGCCGGCATCGCGTTAGTCGGCGCGGCGATAGCGATCGTGCAGCTTCTCCCACCCCCGCATGCGATAGCGCCCCAGCCCGAACATCGCTGGCCGGTGATTCGATACAGTGCTTGCGAATCGCTGCTCCCGCATGTGCCGCATTATCCGCGCGATCCACGACTGCATCGCCTTGGCCGGCTCGCGCCGATCTGGTCCACCGCGCTGGCCTGGGCTGCGATGCTCGTGTTGGCCGGTGTTTGCTGGTCGGTTTCGCGCAACAGGTCGGCGCTGATCATTCTGGGCCTGGCGTGGCTGGCGCTGATCTACGTTTTCGTGTTCAAATGGTACGCGGGAGAGCGACATGCCGGGCTGCTGTTGCTGCTGATCGTTTTTGTATTGTGGATATCAAAGTTCAACTGGAGTCTGTCTGGATCAGCCAGTGATCCGCTGCCCGCTCGAATCATTCATGGGTTTACTGCCATCGCACTCGTTATATCTCTCTGCATTTCCTGCCTCATCGCAGTTGCCTGGTCCTGGCGGGAAGTGAACTGGGATTTCTCCGGCTCCAAAGAAGCGGCGGCTTTCATCCGCAACCAGCCGGAATTGAAGGGCATGCCGATCGCCACCGGCGGTGGGCTGACGTATGAATCCCTGCTTCCCTATCTGCCGGGCCGGTCCGTCTGGTATTCCGGCCGCCAAACCTTCGGCACCTACACCGATTGGAACCGCGACTGGCGATCAGACAATCTGCTCTCGCAACGCGAAATCTTCGATCGCGTCCAAAACCAGTTTCCCAATGGCGGCAATCTGCTGCTGGTGGCCGAAACTCCTTTGAGCCATCCCGAATCTGCTGGTTATCGGCTTCTGTTTCACAATTCCCATCGCATCTTCGAACATGATGAGGAGAACTTTTATCTATACGTTCGTCCACCGGGTGGCGCCCGATGAGAAAGCTTTTAATGATTGTTGACTTCTAAAACTGGTGGGCGTCTAAGCGCCCCGCTGTCACGTCGCGGCTAACCACTGCAAATTAACACTGTTTGCAAAGGTTAGCCGCGACGCGACAGCGGAGCGCTTAGTGCGAGAACAACTATCGGATCGACTCAAGCTGTAACCATTTGAGCGCGCCCGCGATTCGCTGGAGCGGTGATGGCGCTGAACGGATGCGCGCCGATGGTGCCGCGGAGGCGATGGAGATAGTCGGCGCTCTTGGCCAGCGCCAATTGCTGCCGAGCGATATTTAATCTCTCGTCGATGTTCATCCGTCGCGCCACGTCGCGATGGCTGGCGCGCGAGGCGAAGGCTTCTAAATATGCGACATTCCGCTCGGCCAGGCTGATGTCCTGCTGCTGCTTCGCTGCCAATCGCTGCTGATACCAATCGCTTTGCAAGAGGCTCTCACGTGTAAACAGGTCGCGGGCTGAGGTATCGAGCCGCGTGCCGGCTTGTGGATCATCAGCCATGAGCCGGACGATTGCCGCCAGGGGCGGGCAGGCTTCGTCGACGCTGCCATCCTCGATCCATTGCTGTGCGATGCGCTGCTGGGCTTCGACGATGTTGTGGATGCCGTCAACGAACATTTCCAGATCCTGCGTCTCGGGGCGCAGGATTGCTTCGTCGAAAACGCGATCCGGCGCGTCGAAGACGCGCCCGAAGAAATCGTGAACGAACTTGGCGGTGATGCGATAGCCAAGGCGACTGGCCAGCACGAGCCGGCCTTTGTGGCGGAAGTCTTCGAGGCGTTCGAGATATCCGCCCTGGATGAGGAACTTTGGATTGCGCTCGGCCGGACTCAACCGCGTCCAGATTTCAGGGATCAGCAGGCTGATATCGTGATCGACCTGCACGCTGGGGCCGACAAATCCCGCCGCGGTGGAATAGCCGGCGTAACCCGTAAGAATGAGGCTCACGAGCGCGGCATTCACATCAGCTGCCGGACGCAGGGCATTAAACGGTGCCTTCGTCAGGGCGCCCTCCGAACCCGCGCCTGTAGTCGAGGGGCTTTTGCCCGTCAGGCTGCACACATAATCCATGAACAACTCAGGGAGCTCCTGGTAATGAATCGGGTTGAAGACAGCCAGCGCGCGAATGTTGGCTGCTGCATCGGCAGGATTATTGCGCCGTCCGCTGAGCACCGCATTGACCGGAAAAACCAGTGGCCGGTCGGCGGGGCAGCCACGAAAGAGCCGAGCGCCGATTTCAGCGACATACTTATCTCGCGGCCGCGCGACATCGGGGCGAATCTGGAGATACCGGGGGTTTTTACTACGCTTGCCATCGACGATCCGCGGATGGGCGGAGCTGACGACAAATCCATGATGTCGAGCGGCTGCATCCACAATGCGCTGCCGCATGGGCGGCGTGAAGCGATCGAATTCGACTACGTCCTCGACGATCTCCTTCGCCTCCCGCGAATCGACCGGCTGGTAATTCGATGCAAACAGTCCATCGGCAGCCATATCCGCCTCCGCCTGCGCATCGAGGCCGCGGAAGATGGCGTCATCGGGCCGCTGGAACAATCTCCATTCGCAATTCTCCGAGATTTTCAGGCTTGGGTTCTCGTAGTCGCGCGGCTTGTATTGCAGCACATCGGCCGGCACAACCGCCGACGCAGTGATGTCATCTTCCATCTGCACCTTGGCGGCTGCGACGAAATCCTGCCGAAGTTTGTAGACGCGCCAGCTGCCGTCGGCCGAGTGACCGACGCGAAGATAGCTGCCGACGAGCTTTCGGCTGCCGAACTTCAGCTCGTGGCCGGGAAATCCATTGACCTGATCGACCGTGAAATACTGCTGCCAGTTTTCGCCCCATTCGGGCTTATAAAACCGCTTGATGAGGAAAACGATCGCGAGGATGTGCTCGGGGACGGTTTCCAGCCAACGGTTGTAGTCATCGGTGAATTCGCCGGGCGAAGGCGTGAGCATTTTTATGACTGATCCCAGCGAGCGCTTGGGGCTGAGGATCGGCCGTGAAGTTCGATTGGAATAATCGGGCCGGAAGGGCGGTAGGAATCGATCGGCGTAATCGCGCTGGAAGATGTGCTCGACCAGATCGAGATCGCGCTCGACATCGGCAATGTAAATCGGCCCATAGACAATCGAGCCGGCAATCGATTTGGAGATTTCGCTTTTCCCGCCGCCCGAAACGGTGCAAGGCTTATGGCAGAAAGTTCCCTCGGCCACTGTCGCGATCAATCGCCAGGAGGGGGCACCGGGATGCTTTTCCAGATGAACCTTGTAGCCGCTGGGATGGATGTAGACCTTGTCGGCCAGCAGCTTGATCGATTGCGGCTTACCCTGGCTCGTCCAGCTCACTGTCTGTGAAGGAAGATCAATCCGCACATCCTGTGGGACGTAAATGACGTCCGAAAAATGCCGGTCGATCGCATAACCCTGTGGCTGAACGATCGCGCGATCGCCCAGTAGTTCTAAGACCTGCGAAAAGCTTTGATCATTTTTCTCGACCCGGCTGTCCGCGCTGAATTGCTCGCCTAGACTGTAGCTGGCAAAGGCGAGCGCGCCGCCGGCATGCTCCTCTTCCGCAAGGCCAAACAGATTTGCCGCGAAACTGATCTGCGTTTTCACTTCCTTTTTGGAGTAGCCGAAGTAGTTGTCGGCGATGAGGGTAACCATCACACCAGCGCGCGTCCTGCAAGTGATTTTGAAGGCATTGCCGTCGTTGTACTTCTCGTCCTCATTTCTCCAGCACATGCCCTGCTCGCGCTGGCGCGGCGTGGCCTGATCGAAATGCGGTAGGCCCAGCGATTTCTTCTTCAGGTTCACCAGGTGCGGCGCGAGAATGATGCAGCCGGTGTGGCCGGTCCAGTGCGCGACATCGAGGCCGGCATCGTTTTCTGGCAGGTAAGGATCGCCCGCGTTTCCGAAAATGCTCTCGACAAAATCGAGGTTCGAAACGAGGCCGCCGGGAACGAAGAAGCGCACTTCCATCGTCTTTCGCGGGCTGTAGCCGGGGATTTCGGGGCAAACGGTGGGGCGAAGCAGAAGCGAGACAAATAGTTCCGCATGGGGCCCATTGGTCCCCATAAATGGGAGTCGCATCATTTCGCGCGGCGGATTCAGGGCTGCGTGCAGCAGATTTCCATAGACAACCTTGGGAACGGCAATCTTGTCTGCGGGGATTGGAAGGCCGCCCTCGGCGATGTGAAAGACGCCTTGAGTGGTCCGGCGATCGCTCCGTGGATTATGTAAGACGCCCTGGCTGACTCGATAGCTGGAAACCAGATCGTTGCAATATTCATCGCCATCGTGAGGCAGCGACATTTCGCGGGCCATGCCGTGACGATCGATGACGAACGTGCGGGAGGGCAGGCGGATTTTCCCGACGAGATTTTCGGAATCGAGGTGCTCGTTGAGAAAGCTGTTGATGCGCTGATCGGCGGGGCAGAGGTAGCCATCGAGAAGGCGCGCGAACTCCTGGAAATCGGCGAGGAGATCGCCGGCGACGGAGAGGAAGCCGGTTTGTGCGTCAACACCGGCGGTAGGCATTCCCAGGGCGGCGAGCTTGAGATTGATGTAACGGATGATCTGCTCGCGCTGGCCGACGGCGCTTCCGCCGGCATCGAGCCCGAGGGTACGAATCATGTTCATTTGCAAAGTCCCTTAAGCGGTCAGGTTGGAAGAGAACATGATAGGGAATCGGGGGTGGATCGCCAGCAACCGGGGCGGAATCGAGGATTTAGCTCGATCGTCATGTTGGGGATTCTGCGCCCCTGATCGCCGCTTGCGGCTTCGCGCGCGGACGTCCCGGACCGGCGCAAAGCCGCAAGCGGCGTTCACGAAGGGTTACGACATTTTCTGATCGATTACGCAGCGGTTGCGGGCGGATCGCGATTGATGTCGAGCTTCGATGCTTCGGCGGGCGTCAGTTCGACCGGCGCATCCACTGCGCCGACTTCGAGGGAGATGACATTCGTAGGGCAGACATCCACACATTCGCCGTCCATGTCGCAGTCGTTGAGGTTGCGAAGGTCGACGTTGGCTTTGCCTTCGACCATGCGGAGGACGCCTTTGGTGCAATGGGCGACGCAGACGTCGCAGCCGATGCAATCGCGCGTGTCGATGGCGAGGGAAACGCGGGTGGAAGGGCCGCCTGCCGGATCATCCTTGATGAAATTTCCGACGGGGCTGGTTTCGCCGGCATCATCGGTATTGAAGCCGGCGTCGAGCCGGCCGAAATAGCTCTGGCTGATCATTTCCACTTTGCCGCGACGGCGCAGTCGATAGACCGGCTGATTGCAGGTGTGGCAAAGCTGCAATTGCTCGAGCTTTTCGAGGTATTTGATGGCTGTGCTGACCACCGTCGCGTGTGACCAGGTGAGGGGGCTGACGCTGAGCGGTTCGTTGGTAAACGGATTCACCTGCTCGGCAAGCACGCCGCTTTCGAGCGCATGATTGGCGGCCCATTCAAAAATCGGCAGCGCCTGTTTCAATTGGTCCGACGTGTTGGCGCGGGCGATGAAATAGTCGGCCAGCCAGAGCGTGCAGATGAACCACGGATTGCCGGGTATGCGGGCGATGTCATCGCTGATGCGATGGTAATAGTCGTTCTCGTAGCGCGCCACGCCGCCGACTGATGTCTTCACCCACAGCTTCTGCTGCACGGCAGTCATGGTCGATTGCACGCGCGGATCGTCCGCCTCGAACAGATGGAACTTGTAGATCGCAAACAGCGAGGCGTCGACCGTCTCATCTACTTCAAAGAGATCTTCGGTGCGCGATTCGGTCGTCAGCGGATCGCGCTCTTCGTAGCTGCCGTTGCCCGGCGGCTTGGGTACGTCCAGCGAAACCAGGCGTCGCACAAATCGACCGAGCCGTTCGCTGTAGAGATAGCGCGCAGCCCCGGCCTTCACTTCCTCGGCTGCCTTGGCATAGACTTCTGCTTTTTCACGATCGCCAAAACAAACGGCAAAATTGTGCGCGGCTTTGAGCCCGCCATAAACCGTGGCGACTGTGAACGCATGCACACCCCAGCGCTCTTCCCACAAATCGTAACTCGGCAGCGGCAACCCGGTGCGCGGATCGCGATAGCGAACCATGAAGTCGGCCGCCTTCTGCACGACGTCTACCCACAGCGGGCGAATGAATTCGATATCGCGATAGCGGAAGTAATGCCGCCAGAGCGCCCAGACGACCAGCGCGGTTTCGTCTTCCTGGATCGGCATCGCGCGGTTGCCTTTGAGTACCCACGGATGCCAGCTCGAGGCGGGAGAGCCGTCGGGATTGTACTTGTGATAGAAGTAGCCTTCTTCGGTCAGCACATCGGAGCAATATTTGTAGAACCAGCGGGCCACGTCGGGGAAGCCGGCCATGTCGAGCGCGTTCGCGACCAAAGCGCCATCGCGCGGCCACACGTATGAATAAGTGTCGCGCGAGAACTGCATGATGTCGGAGTCATTTGCGGCAACGATCGCGCCGCCATTATCAATCTGCGTTCGCAAAACCAGCAGCGAGCGCTTGAACAGCTCGACAACTTTATTTGGCAGATTTCCGAAGTTGATGTTCGTTCCGCCCACCCACAATCGCCAATAGGCGCTGGTGCGATCGAGCACGCCTTGCGGCCCCATTTTGAGCAGCCACTTGTGCAGCTCGAGTAAATCATTGCGGTCATGGCCGGCGACGATCACCATGTAAGCTGTTTTCTCTCCGTCGGCGGGTACTGAAAGATGGTGGGCGATGGTCGAATCGACCGAGCCTTGCGCAATGGGATTTCCCTGCAAATGCCCGTCCTCAGCATCGCGCCACGTACCCTCGGCTCCATGAAATCCGCTGGTGCCGGTGGCATATTCGTCGATGCGCTGCTCGCCATTGGCCCAGAAGCTGACCATGAGATAGCGCTTGCCGCGATAGTGAACGATGGATCGCAGCTCAGGATCGAAGTAGGCGGTGTCGCCGACCTTCATCCCGAACATGTTGAAATCCTGGTGGTGGATGATCTGGACGTGGCGCGCGTAGTTGGTCGTGTTGCGCACCTTGATCTTGCGGACCAGGATGTTGCGATGGAAATCGACGGTGTCGTTGCAATAAACCGAAAGTTGCAACTCGCGGTTTTCCAGGCTGACGCTGGTCGTGAGCGTATCGCGAAGATACCGCTGGCGGATCTGCCAGGCGGGTTCGCTGGTCCAGCTCAGGGCATTTTTGCCGGTATGGGGAACGTCGCTGTAGATGCCGAAGCGGCAGGGGCCGTTGCCGGCGTGGTTTTCCTGGCCGACGTGGGGGAAATACAGATCACGGATCTGGTACCGATGATCAAACGTGATCAGCATCCGTCCGTTGCCGACCGGAATATCGCGTGGCATGTCCGATGTCTCCGCCTCGGGGAGCCTTGGTGGCTCTGCCATGTCTGGCTGAAAACTCCGCGCGGGGAGCTTTCGGAGCGTGCCTGCGCAGGCATCCGCATGTTCTTATGTCGGCCCAATTGGGCGGGGGGCTTCATTAAAGGTTAGGAACCTGTGAACGAAACGGTGAACGAAGCGACGCCGATAATGTGTGCGCGTTCGATGCTGAGAAAAAAGAGCTGTATCAAAGTTCGATCGACATCGAACGCCGACGCTTCAACAGCAGCATCGGGACGGTGATTGCGAAGAGCGCGACGGATAAAGGCTCGGGAGCGGGTGCAAATTGAACGACCCCATAGAATGGGATCCCAATCGGATCGGCCGTTCGGTTGGACCAATCGTTCCAACTGCCGGGGTTGTGATAATTCGGGTAGTACATGGACACCCAGAACTCAGCACTGCTCGTATCGTTTGGCTCGCCAACGTCCCAGTTCGTATAGGTCACCGGCGCGCCGCTGACCCAGACGAAATTCGAGACGTGCGTGCCGCCGTTCTGGTCCTGCGTAGGGTCGTAAAGTCCGGTCCACAAGATTCGCTGGGTGCCTCCATATCCGCCGAACACGTCGAATACGAAGTTCTGCTGTTCCTGACTGGAGATGGTGACGAGGTTGCCGCCGAGCGCCTTTGCTTCGGCCTGCGAATCGGTCCAGTTGGCATTGGAGAGCAGTTGATATTCGATCCCCGTGACCGGGTCCTCAACGACCGGGCTGATTGGAGTGACCGAAGCTGCCGATTGCGCGCAGAAGATTCCCAGAGCTCCAGTTACCAGGACTTTGACCAGTTTCATTGTTTTCCTCCCTCACGCGATCCCACGACCCGCCATACTGATCATGGTCTGACTTGCGGTTTGTTGCGGTCGGCGCGCAAGAAAAGAGCCGCCTTTTTTCAAGCGGCTCGATCATTTCATGATTACCATAAATTCAGGCGATTCGGCGCCGCTTGAGCAGCAGCAGGCCGGCAATTCCGCACACGGCCAAACTCGTCGGCTCAGGCGTTGGCGTCGAAATGATCTTTCCACCCAGGCCGCCTTCTGCGCCATTGACGGTGGCGGGCTGGTAGAAGAAGTCCGGCACGCCGAGCGCACCGACACTCATGGTGAAAACATCGCCGCCAATTGTCTGGCTGGCGGGTGTCACCGAAAGGTAGGTGTTATCGATATTGGAGCTGTTGGCGTTGGCGGTTCCGGAAAGCTCGCCGTGGATGATGAAGTTGCCGCTTGCGCCGGTCGTTGAAGGGTCGTTAATCTGAATGGTCAGCGTATAGAAATCGGCGACCGTGTCAGTCGACGTCGGAGGCGTCAGCGAATTCAAAACCAGCGTCGCAAGGCTCACCGTGTTGGTTCCTTGAAGAGCTACACCCGCGCGGCCCGCCAGCGATACGGTCGTCCCGCCAAAGGTAGACAGATTCGGCGCAACGGTTACATTGTAGCTGTAATTAGCCTTGGCGCTGCCGGCAAAGGCCAACACAAGGCCCATGAGGGCCCCAGCCCCAAACATCTTTTGAATTCGCATTTTACCCTCGCAATTGAAGAATTGCTCTCTCCCGAGCCGTTCAAGCTTCAAGTCTACCCTGCCATGATCGCTCATGCCAACTTAATTTCTTTGAAATTGGCTAAACCCGTAGGGTTATGCTCTGTTTCAGGGCCTCCTCATAACGCTTGCAAATAGGTTTTATCACGGCCTCGATGAATTGCTCAACCTGCTCCGGTGCCCGCCCAATAAACCGCTGTGGATCAAGCACTTGCCTCAATCGAACCTGCGAAAAAGCAGGATCATTTTCCAGTCGATCCAGCAGGTCATTGGGCTGCCCCAGCATCTTCACTTGCCGGGCGGCTTCCTGGGAATGCAGGCGGATTTTTTCGTGCATTTCTTGCCGATCTCCCCCGGCTAGCAGGATTTCCTCCGTCGCCATAAACGGAAGCTCCGCCCGGACGGCCGCTTCAATTGTCTTGGGATAGACCACTAAACCCCGGGCAACATCGATCACAATCTGCAGGCATCCATCGATCGCCAGGAACGCTTCGGGAATGGCCAATCGTTTATTGGATGAATCATCCAGCGTCCGCTCGAACCACTGCTCGGCCGCCGTCTGCAACGGTGAACTCGCCAGACTAATAACAAATCGCGCCAGGCCGGTCGCGCGCTCGCAGCGCATCGGATTGCGCTTGTAAGCCATCGCGCTGGAGCCAACCTGCGTTTCCTCGAACGGCTCCTCCATCTGCTTCAGGCCCGCCAGCAGACGAACGTCATTGCAGAATTTGTGAATGCTGGCCGCGAGTCCCGCCAGCGTATTTCCAATCTGCGCATCGATCTTGCGCGGATAGGTCTGGCCGGTGACGTTAAACGACTGCTCGAATCCAAATCTTTGGGTCACCATACGATCGAGCTGCTCGACCTTCGCATGGTCACCCATAAATAGACCAAGAAACGAGGCCTGGGTGCCGGTGGTTCCTTTGACGCCGCGGAAGCGGAGGGTGGCGATGCGATGCTCGATTTCCTCCAGGTCGATCGCCAGGTCCTGCGCCCAGAGCGTCGCGCGCTTGCCGACGGTCGTGAGCTGGGCCGGCTGAAAATGCGTGAAGCCCAGCGTCGGCAGATCCTTCCACTTCAACGCAAACGTCGCCAGCGCATCGATCGCCGCGGCCAGTCGCCCGGCCACCAGCTTCATCGCATCGCGCATAATCACCAGATCCGCATTGTCCACCACGAACTGGCTGGTCGCGCCCAGATGGATGATCCCCTTGGCGGCCGGCGCCACTTCGCCGAAGGTTTCGATATGGGCCATCACATCGTGCCGCTTGATGCGTTCCCACTCCGCGGCTCGTCCAAAATCAATCTTGTCCAGCGCCGCTTCCATCTGGCTCAAAGCCTGCAATGAAATCCGCCCGCTGCCATCCTGATTCTTCAAGCCCAATTCGCGCTCGCATCGCGCCAGCTCCAGCCAAAGGCGCCGCCACAAACCAAATTTGTACCGCGGCGAAAAGAGCCGCAGCATCTCCGCACTGGCGTTCCGCGTAACCAGAGGCGATTCGTAAATGTCGTGATCCATGTCTATGGCCGATTGTAGGGAGAGCAGCCTCTTGGGAAAGGGCCCGTTCGACGCAGCTCAGGGCAGGGGTCGGACAGGGTCGATGCAACGCCGCCTGTCTCAAAATGACACAAAATGACGCGCTTTTCGCGAAAATGACTGACATTCGGCTGCAATTTCAGATGTAACCGATTCCACCATATCAGCTTATGCATATGCCGCGCGATATCACACGTGTGACTTTGCGCGACATTGGTCTGCGTTTTTCCAGTCTCTTGCTCCTGGTCTCTGCCCCCTAGGATGATGTCCCACGTGTGACATTTGGAGACATCGAGTGACATTCGCGTTTTTGGAGAATGTCGCTCCCGCGACGCTTTCAAGTTCGAGTCGCGTAGCCGCGTCCTGTGCCACTTAGCCGCATGCGCTTGCGCTGCGCGTTCATCCTCGCGCGCGGTGCGCGACACATGCGCGCCGCGCGCGTTGCTTAGGCGGCTCACCAACTGCAATCCGTTGACCATACAGGGCTTGCAATCTTGTCCTGCGCGCGGCGCGCGACCCTCGCGCGACACCAGCGCCGCGATACGATTGTCAAGCGATTTTTCATATTTACTTGCACCCATTGGTTCCTCCCGCTCTCAAAAGAGCCGCGCACGCCAGTAAGCGGTTGGGACGCGCTGCGCGGAAAGGGCCCCGGCCCTTCGACGAGCTTATGGCAGGCTATCTGCGCAAGATGCATCTCCGCGCATAGTGCATACCTAACCCGCCGCGCGTTTGCTCCTGAAATTCGTCGAAGCTCCATTGACCTCACTGCCTCGACTCCAATTGCCTTCGATACCTCCATAGCACGCAGGAATCTCCTGCAAGCCGTATACCATACACATAGCGAACATCTGGAAGCGACCGCTTTTCGTTTCCTCACGCGTTCGCGCGCGAGGCGTAAGGGGTGGCCGGGGCGCAGGTAACGGTAACGCGCAATGACGATCGAAAACGAAATCAAGCGCAGCGCCCGCCACGCAATCGCGAACGGACCGCGACAAAGTTGGGAATTGTCCGGTCGAGCCTGCAGAGTTGACATGAAGCGACGAGTCTCTCGCAAATCGAATCTAGCGTCTTGCCAATCTCGCCGATTCTTGCGGCCCTGCCGCGAAAATCGTTCGCATGCCCTGATGCAGCTTCTCCTGCGTTCATGTATGCCTCGACTGGAGACTGGAGCGCCGTAAGCTTAATATTTGTCCGGTGGTTTTCCCAAGTTGTTACTCAAAGCGGGCCGCGCAAGTTCATCCGAGAGAGTGAAAGCCGAGGTTTCCAATGACTCTGACGATTTCATTATCCCAGGAATCGGAGGAAAGACTCAGAAAAAGGGCCGCGGAGCTTGGCCAGCCGCTGGACGTTTATGCTGCGCGGGTTTTGGAAGAGGCAGCGAAAACTCCCATCGCACCTGCGAACGATCAGGGGACAATTGATCTGCTGCAATCCTGGAATGCCCAAGACGCGACGACGGATCCCGTCGAACTGTCCGCTCGTCAGCGAGAGTGGGATGAATTTGCCGCCTCGATCAACGCGCATCATCCCTCCAATCGGAAAATCTACCCATGAGCCGGGCCATCGTGCTCGATGCAGGTCCGCTGGGACTGATCACGAATCCACGTGCCACGCCATCGGCAATGGCCTGCCGGGAATGGGTGGTCCGTCGCTTGAGTGATGGCGATGTTTTTCTCGTACCCGAAATTGCCGACTATGAAATTCGCCGTGAATTAATCCGCGCGGGAAAGACCGCAGGCTTAGCGCGCCTTGATGCGTTTAATTCGCAGGTGGCGGGGCGATACCTTCCGATCACGACGTCCGTGATGCAGCATGCGGCCGAACTGTGGGCTTTGGCGCGGACACGCGGAACGCCAACGGCAGATCCTAAGGAACTTGATGCAGACGTGATTCTGGCCGCCCTGGCTCGAAGCATCAAACATCCAAATGTCATCGTCGCTACGGCGAATGTCGGCCATCTTGGACAATTCGTTGCCGCTGACATCTGGCAAAGCATCTGATTCAACCATTTTCGGGGACTCGATTGAAACGAAGCTCCGCGCGCAGCGACTTAGAAAGTGAATTCAAGCGCAGCGCCCGCCACGCAATCGCGAACGGACCGCGACAAAGTTGGAAAGTGTCCGGTCAAGCCTGCAGAGTTGTCATGAATGAACGGAAAGATCTCACCGCAGAGGGCTCAGGGGGGCGCGGAGGCAATGCGTTTTCTGGTTTCCAGTTTCTAGACTCTGATATCCAGAATTAGCCCCCGATCGGGCACCGAGAACACCGATAAGAAGCAATTTAATTGGATGGCTGAGATGGTCATCGGTAGCGTGTAAACCACGCAAAAAAACCCGCTTCGAATCTTTGGAGCATTGTTACAAAAACGCGTGACGCTCAAGAAAGCCGAATCAAATCGGTGTGAATCGGTGCCCCCATCCGTGGCAAAAATGTATGTGCTGTTGATTTTTCAACGATCTATCCTGCCCGTCGCGTGGCGCATGGCGCCTGCTAAGTTTTCGGGAACGAAAATCACGGGCAGGCGATGAGGTTTTCTAGTTCCGAGTCTCTCGTCTCCGTCCACTGAATATGCCCATTAACGCCGTGGACCGTGCGGGACGGAACGAGGAATGAGGACGCCAGATAACCAGAAGGGTCACCGAAGCAACGCTGCTGCGGTCGTTGAAGATTTCCGCGGGGCGGATTACTCTTTCAACCATGGGCAAAAAGGCGGGCGCGATCCATTCCGTCGTGAAGCCGATGAATGAAGGTCTCCGCGCCGCCAGGGCGGCCAGGAAGGACGAATTCTACACCCAATACGTTGACATCCAGAAGGAAGTCGAGGCCTACCTGGAGTTCGACCCTGATACCTTCCGCAATAAAGTCGTCTACTGCAATTGCGACGACCCCTTCGAGAGCAACTTCTTCAAGTACTTCGCCGCCAACTTCAACAGGATCGGCCTCAAGAAACTTATCTCAACCAGCTACGACGGCTCTCCCATCGCCGGACAGGGCACGCTTTTCCCGGAATACAACGAGGGGAATGGCCAGCGCAAGAAGCCCAAGGCGCTCGCCGTCATCGTCGACCATGTAAGAGACGAGGACGGCGACGGCGCGACCAACATCGTCGACGTTGAGTTGTTTCTCAAGCGAAACAAGGCCGCCAGGATAGCGTTGAAAGGCAACGACAAGTATGCCGGGGGCGATTTCCGTAGCCCTGAGTGCGTCGCGCTCCTGAAGGAGGCGGACTTCGTGATCACGAACCCGCCCTTCTCTCTGTTCCGTGAGTACGTCGCCCAACTCGTGGACCACGAGAAGCGATTCCTGATCATCGGGAACGCTAACGCGATCACGCTCAAGGAGATATTTCCGCTGATCAAGGCTGATGAGATGTGGATGGGCGTTACGATCCACAGCGGCGATCGCGAGTTCCGCGTTCCCGACCACTACCCTCTCGACGCGGCAGGCTGGCGAGTCGACGAAAACGGCGCCAAGTACATCCGAGTCAAGAGCGTTCGCTGGTGGACAAACCTGGATCATGGGCGCCGCCACGAAAAGGTGCCACTTATGACTATGGCGGACAACTTGAAGTTCAGCAAGCATAAGGAAATCAAAGGCAGGGCGGCGTACGACCGGTACGTGAACTACGACGCGATCGAAGTGCCGTTCAGCGACGCGATCCCCAGCGACTATAACGGCGCAATGGGCGTCCCCATTACCTTTCTTGACAAGTACAACCCCGACCAGTTCGAGATTCTGGGATCAAGCATGAACCTGGGCGTCCCGATGTCACAGGTCGCAAAAAAGGGAACCTATCTACAGGGTGGGCCGCGCTTCTACATCGACAACGGCGATGGAAGTTATCGCCGAATGTTTGACAGGATCGTCATCCGCCACCGTGTCATGCCCGCGAGGGGGATAAAAAAGTGATACCCACGTTGAGAACCGACATCACGGTCGCCGACATCTGCAACGGGTTTGTGTACAACGAGTTGGAGGGTAAAGGGCTGTATGGCCTCGGCGGGAAGCTCACGATTCAACCGGAGTACCAGCGGAATTATATCTATGCCGACAAGGGCGGCGGCAAGGAACAGGCGGTGATCGATTCGCTGCTCAAGGGGTACCCACTGGGACTGATCTATTTCAATAAGGTCGCGGCGGACAAGTTCGAGGTGCTGGACGGCCAGCAGCGCATCACCAGCATCGGGCGGTTTGTGACCGACAAGTTCGCGGTTATTGACAATGGGAATCGGAAGAACTTTGGCGGCATGGCACCAGAGCAGCGGGAGAAGATTCTTAAGTCGGTGCTGCTGGTCTATGAGTGCGAGGGGACGGAGCCCGAGATCAAGGAGTGGTTCGAGACGATCAATATCGTGGGCGTTCCGCTCAATGAACAGGAGAAACTCAACGCCATCTTTTCAGGCCCGTTCGTTACCAAGGCGAGGGAAGAGTTCAGCAATAGCCAGAACTCGAACATCCAAAAGTGGAGCGCGTACGTTAGAGGCAGCGCCAACCGGCAAGACTTCCTCGAGCGGGCGTTGGATTGGGTGAGCAAAGGCGACATCGCCAGCTATATGAGCCGGCACCGCTACGACAAGAACACCAACGAACTGAGCGCCTATTTCAAAAGCGTGATCGACTGGGTTTCGACCATATTTATCGATGTCCTCCCAGAGATGAAGGGATTAGAGTGGGGCAGGCTGTACGAAACGTACCATAGCCAGTCCTACGACCCGAAGAAGATGTCGCACGACGTGAAAAAGCTCGCCGCCGATGAATATGTGACGAGCCGCAAGGGGATTTTCGAGTATCTCCTCGGCGGTTCTACAGACAAGAAGATGTTGACCGTCCGCGTATTCGACGAAAAGACAAAGCGCGTCGCGTATAACAAGCAGACGCAAGCCGCTCAGGCCAAGGGTCGGTCCAATTGCCCGCTCTGCGCGATGGAGTCGAACGCCAACAAGAGCAGAATCTATAAGCTTGACGAGATGGACGCTGACCACGTTTCCGCATGGAGCAAGGGCGGCGATAGTTCACCGAAGAACTGTCAGATGCTCTGCAGTACACACAACCGTGCCAAAGGTAATCGATGATATTTCAAGCAAAAGCATAAGGCGCGCGATTTTCCGCCCTGGTCCGTTGGAAATTGCAGTCGTCCCGCTTTTCGGTCCCGCTCCGTCGCAGTGTAGCTGTTAAAGCGCACCCGACGCGCCCCGATCGCTCCTGTCCGTCAAATAACATCTCGCCCACGGATCGGCCCGTTGATAGTGTAAGTGGATGGACGAGCTAAAGGTGTCTAACGCGTGTCTAACACCTTTAGCTGACCGCCGCCCCTCTAGCGCACGCGAAGAAGATAAATGACCGTCGTGTATGGTGGTACGGTTGGCACGGTTATGCCAGTCACTTTTCCCGTGCTCTTTATTGGGTGACCACTCGGCCATGAATTATTGGTATGGACGAGAAGTTCCTCAGCCGTAGTGACATGTTCATTGTTGTCCCAGCCTGATGCTGAAGAAGTGATTGTTTGATCTGGAATTTGGAAAAACGGCAATCCACCAACAACGCCCGGAGAAGTTGCGCCGTAAAGAAATCGATTAAGCAGATTTGGCGTAGATTTTCCATTGTACGCGGGAGCAAGAACGTCTTGCACGCTACGGCCATCGCAAATCCACCAACCTTTGCGTTGAAGTGCCAGCGCATCCGCGGGAGAACCGCAGTACGGAATGATTGCCCCAACAGGGACTGTAGCCTCGCCAACCTGAGCCAACCGTGAAGGCAGGTCCGGATAAGTGTCTGTTGGAATGACGTGCTGTAGTTCGATTGAGCCAGGATAGGAAAGGCGCTCCCCTGGTCCAACAAACGTTTTTACTGATACCACGTTGGTAGTATCGTCAAAGTCAGAAAGATTGACCTGCTGCAGATCTAGGGATTTTGCGACGATTTGATTGCCCTCTATATCTGAATTTATTGCGTGCTGCTTTAGGAACGCATTGAGTCCCTCGTTGGAGTAACTCGCCTGTAAGCTCCCGCCCACCTTCAGTATGTCCAACACGCTAGCATTCGCCGAGTCCTGTGTACTAAAATTCGTTTTCCATTGCTTTGACTCTGCGTCATAGGAAAAAATACTATTGAGGGCCTTGGTGATCTGATTCGGCCTCAAATCATCAGAGTTGTAGGTCGATTTCCACTTAGCGTCGTCGAAAGAAGTCGAATCAACGGTCGTATTCCACCGGTTAAGCAGTTTATCAAGCAAAGCGGCATCAAAGTCAGCGGGATTCTCTACGGTTTCCTGAAAGTGGACTTGGTCTGCAATATTGTCTATGAGGTTTCTTACATCGTCTCTGTGCACGTAGACAGTTGTAGTTCCCAGTCCGTTCAACTTGGCGAACAGCTTGCTATCCTTCAGCGTTTTCATTGAAAACTGCATCCAGTTTCGCTGGACTTGCGTTGCTGCAAATGTAAACTTGTAGCTGATGGTAAAGGACGGGAGATCTGCCTCAAGTTTCTTAGCGGTTGCCTGATCCGGAGAAGAAATCTGTATCGTAAATTCAGTTGGTGGTGTGGCGAAGTTGAATTCACTTGTAACGAGATGAGTTGACGGATACAAGACCGCCAAGTCAGGCAATGAAACTGTTACGCTGCTAATGGGTAAAACAAAAACCCCGCCGGGCTGAAGGTTATCCGCCTGGCTTTTGTCGATTTCTTTGAGCACAGCGAGGGCGTGCGCACGCGCATCGGGTGTGTCGACATAAATGGTCAGAGATGTTCGCCACTCGGCCCCCGAATTTAGCGACCTAGTGGCAAGCGCAAGCTTCGATGCTGCTGTGATTTCCGGCGCAAAAAGTGGATCATATCTAAACTGCCACTGCCGTGCATCCGATGCGTTGCGAGTTGAAGCCCAAATCCTCAACGCCTTATCTCCAAATGGAAACGACCCGATCTCGCTGCTTGAAATATCAAAAAGAAATGGATTTGTAGGATTTGATGCTGGCCCTGGCGCGACTTGGGCGTAAATCGTTGTAACACCAAGGTCGCAAAGTACCAATATCATAGTCGCAAACACAGCAACAACACGTTTAACATGTTTTTGGCAAATCATTGGAACCCCTTAAGTGCTCGCCAATAGCAGAGCAGGACATAGCGAGCCTGCTTTTGAAGTATTTCAGCCCACTGGAAAACTCATGTTATTCGTGACTCGCCAATTTGCAAAAAAATGTTTGCCAGATGACAAGCATTTGCAACCACAGGCAAGATTCTCCCAATCTCTGTGGGCCGAGTACGGGTCGGTACTTGCAGCCAGTGAATGACATCTGGCGTGCCATCCGTCCCGAGGAGTTTGACCTCATCCGCCCCGGCGGTGCAGCATTTTGCCGCCGAAGCGATTGACTTCCGTTCTAAAAAGCAGTTGCCGATGCCTTTATGCCCGCCTGGGATTCTCTTCGTTACAAAACCCAAATTGTTTTCACCTGTGGGCTTGTCGGGAGGTATAGTCTGTTTCCATCTTTTCACTGGAGGTCATATGGGTCTTCGCGTGAAGCGGGTGGATGTGTGGGCGGTGGAATTCGTCGATGAGCGGGGCGGCCTGGCCAGGTGCCTGGCGCCGATCGCGGAAGCCGGGGGAAATCTGCAATGCATCATTGCGCGGAGGCAGGCGGACAAGTTCCGCGCCGGCATTGCGTTTGTCACGCCGATCAAGGGCAAGAAAGTTCTCGCGGCGGCCAGGACGATCAACATGGAGCCGGCCGAGGGACTGACGACCCTTCGCGTCGAAGGCCCCGACACGCAAGGCTCGTGCGCACGGATGGTCAGCGCCATCGCTGACGCCGGCGTCAGCATGCGCGGCGTCTCGTCCATGACCGCCGGCAAGAACTTCGTCGCCTACGTCGGCCTCGACTCCGCCAAAGACGCCGAGATCGTCACCCGCGTTCTCAAGAAGTTGAAGACCGGTGCATCCAGGGTTCGGAAATAGTGAATAGTGAATTTCGAATTGAGAATTAATTCACCATTCACTATTCTCAATTCTCCGCCTCCGCCCACCTCTGCGCCCTCCGCGGTAAAACCGATTTGGAGGAAGAGTTCACCGCGGAGGACGCAGAGGGCCGCAGAGGAAAATGCAAGACCACTCCGTGGGCTGCGCAGTTACTCTGGACCGGCACCCAACGCGTAAAGTGCATACTTCCAAAAAAGGTTGGCCTCATCCTTCTCGGCGCTGCAGCATTTTGCTGCCGTAGCGATTGACTTCCGGTCGGCCGGAGCGATCGGAAATCGCCTGCTCACCTTTCACCTGCTCCACTCTCTCGGCGGCAGCGGTCCGGGTCCGTGCGCGTCCTAAACGGGCGGCATGACATCCGGCTCACTTTAGAGCGGCGTAAAGCCGATGGAGGGAGGTGTTGTCTTTTCGGGGGATTTAGAAGAGGAGCAGTTCATGTCGGTATCGAGTATCGGTGCGGCTTACACGCCTGCACAGACATACCAGGCGGGAAAGAGTTCCGCCCACTCTCAGGCCCCCACGACCAATGCGGCTGCTGGCGGGCCCAAAGACGCCGATGGCGATCATGACGGCGATACCGCCGGCAGCGACGCCAAGGGCCTGGATGTGCGCGGCTGATTGGAACGAGCGCACCATCGGATGTTACTCACTAAGTCTCCGGTCATGGCCGGAGACTTTTCTTTTATCTGAACTGCATTTCCCAGGGAGAGAATTCGGATCGAACTAAGCGATCGAATTAAACGTGTCTGGTCCGTGTCTGACACCGTTAGTTGAGTCAGGCGATCAACCGGCGGCGGCGAAGCCGGACGGCGAAGATTCCGGCCATCAATACTAATCCTGCGAATACCGCGGCAGGGGTTGGGGCCATGGTGATCTGATCCTGCGCGGTCAGGCTGGACAAAGCGACCAACGGCGTCCCGGTGCCCGATGAATTCAAAGCGGCCGAAGCCCAGTTGAAGGCATCGGTGTTGATCTGATTCTGAAGAGTGGGATCGGCGGTGTAGAGCTGGATCGTCAGGCCGTCGAGCGCGTCGTTGGTGTTGAGATTGTCTGGAGCCTGGTTGTAGGTGATTTTCCAGACGGCCAATTGGAAAGCCGCTGAGGCTTCCAATTCATTGGCGACGGAGGTTGCGCCCAGGACATTGCCGATGTCGGCGGCCCACAGCCGACCCAATGCGGCAGCGTTGTCGGCGCCCATGGGGCCGTTCATGTAGGTTGAATTGGGCTTGGGCGCGTTGGCGGGATTGGTCAGCGTGTAGTCGTAGGTGCCGTTGAAGGCGATGTCCTGCGGAATGTCGATGCAGAAGGTAAAAAAGTGGCTCCCGTTGGGCCCAAGCGCCGAGCCATTTTGTTCGACCGTCCAGTTGTATTGGCCGATGATGCCCCACCCGGACATGGCGCTGCCGTTGAGCAAAGGCTGAATAATCGTGCCGCCGTTGGTGACGGTATTAAACTGGACCGAGTCGGCTCGAACTCCGCTGACAAACAATCCAAGCCCCAGCAGCGCCGCGAAAAATCTATGGATACGCATTTCCCGATCCCTCAACAAAGACCCTTTTACCCTGAAGTGCTGAGAAGCCCACCCAGAGACATATATAGATATCAGGAATCGAGTGAATCGGCAAATAGAAGAGGCGGCTTTTTTTTGCGCGCGGCGGGGGGAATTCATTCTCACGGCGGAGGTTGGAAAATAGTGAATAGAGGAATAGTGAATTTTGAATTGAGAATTGAATTTACTGTTCGCTATTGACCATTCTCAATTCTCGCTTCGCGAACGGCGCGGTTCGCCATGGGGCGTTCGTGCAATACAATGGCATCCATGACGGAAATGAATGTCGATCAGGCTTTGGCGATCGCGCGCGAGCTGCATGTAACGGGGCGGCTCAACGAAGCGGTGGATGTTTATCAGCAGATTCTGCAGCGGTATCCGGAGCATGCGGAAGCCTGGCACATGCGCGGCGTGGCGATCAGCCAGCTCGGAAAGCCTGCGGATGGGCTGCAGTCGATCGATCGCGCGATTCAGTTGGCGCCTGACGTTACGCAGTATCAGGTGAATCGCGCGGTGGTGCTGGCGCAACTCGGGCGAATCGACGAAGCCATCGGATCGATTCGGCAGGCGATCGCGCGGGGGGGCAGCGGGGATACGGCCGAGACGCATTACAACCTGGCCCACCTTCTGGATCGGCAGGGGAATCTGGATGAAGCGATCGCGGAATATCGCCGAGCGCTGGACTTGAAGTCGGATTACGCCCAGGCGTGGAATGGTCTCGGCAGCACGCTGAAGAAAAAGGGACAAACCGACGACGCCATTGCCGCATTCCGGCAGGCGACGGTGCTGCAGCCGCAATATGTCGATGCGTTCAATCGACTGGCCAAGGCGCTGGATGAAGAGGATCGCGTGGAGGAATCGGCTGCCGCCTACGAGCGGGCGGCTCAGCTTCAGCCGCAGTCACCGGAGGCGCAGGGGGCGTTGGGGAACATCTATCATCGTGCGGGGCGATTCGAGGATGCGATCAATGCATTCAATGCAGCGCTGAAATTGCGGCCGGGCTATGCGGAAGCGCTGTACAGCATCGCCAATGTGCAGAAGGATCAGGGGAAGCTGGATGAGGCGATCGCGACATTCGATCAGGCGGTAGCCGCGCGGGGTGTTTATTCGGAAGCTCAATGGAATCGCGCGCTGACGTTGCTGCTCAAAGGCGATTTTGAGAACGGGTGGAAAGCGTATGAATCGCGCTGGACCGATCAGGCGCGATTGCTGCCCAGGCCGTTGTGGGATGGAAAGGATCTGGAAGGCAAGCGCATTTTGCTTCGGCTCGAGCAGGGGCTGGGGGACATCATTCAGTTCATTCGATATGCGCCGATGGTGGCCGAGCGGGGTGGGAAGGTGGTCGTGCAATGCCCGCAGCCGTTGAAGCGACTGCTCGAAGGGCAGTGCAATATCGAGACGGTCGTATCGTTCCAGGAGCCGGCGCCGGATTATGACCTGCATTATCCGCTTTTGAGTTTGCCGGCGCTCTTTGGGACGACGCTGCAGACGATTCCCAATGATGTGCCGTACTTGTTAGCGGATGCGACGCTGGCTCAGACATGGGCCGATCGAATGAACGGGGAGCCGGGGGGATTGAAGGTGGGGATCGCGTGGGCGGGAAATCCGGAATATGTGCACGATCGGCAGCGGACGATTTCGCCTGCGGCACTGAAGCCGCTGGGGGAAGTGGAGCATGTCCGGTTTTACAGTTTGCAAAAAGGGCCGCAGTTACTTGGTGGCTCTTCTGTCGCGCCATTTCCGATGGTGGATTGGGCGGATGATCTGAAGGACTTTGCCGACACGGCTGGGCTCATCTCAAATCTCGATCTGGTGATCGCGTGCGATACGGCGGTGGCTCATTTGGCGGGAGCGATGGGGCGAAACGTGTGGACATTGTTGCCTTATTCGCCCGATTGGCGCTGGATGCTGGGGCGAGGGGATTCGCCTTGGTATCCGACGATGCGGTTGTTCAGACAGCCGGGGCCTGGGGATTGGGCATCGGTGATCGATGAAGTGAAAATGGAATTGAGGAAGCAGGGGGGCGGCGGTAAGTGAGTGCGGATCCACTGGAACGCCGACGTCCATGTCGGCATCGCTACGATGAGGAGCCGACGTGGACGTCGGCGTTCGTGCGTCTGAAAGTGTACCAGATCAGAGAGGTGCAAGTCCTCTCCGGGCATACGTTCTCCGGCCCGTAACTGAAAGTAACTGCGTGGCCGCGAGGCCAG
>Ga0134128_10000951_pt1 | contig 39177 bp, 29 predicted proteins | sample KB31754_FD_96462 | JGI IMG/M metagenome (GOLD analysis project Ga0134128, IMG submission 96462) | Terrestrial soil microbial communities with excess Nitrogen fertilizer from Kellogg Biological Station, Michigan, USA - KB3-175-4 | ecosystem: Environmental > Terrestrial > Soil > Unclassified ...
CGCCACGCGCACCTTGATGGTGGCCTTGCCGCGATCGGCGGTCGGCACGATGGCGATGACATGGGCGGGAATCTTCCAGTCGGGATACGCGTCCAGCACCGCCTCGGCCGGCATGTCCGGCTTCACCCGGCCTATATAGGCCTCGTTGACGTCGACATCGACTTCCAGCGAATCCATGTCGACGATCGTGCCCACGCCGGTGCGGGTGAAGCCGCCGCCGGCGGACAGCGGCGAAATGATCTCGCCGACTTGCGCGTCCTTGGTGGTGACCACGCCGCTGAACGGCGCGCGCACCACGGTGTAGTCGAAATTGACCTCGGCCTGCATCGCCTGCGCGGCGGCGGCGGCGGACTGCTTCCGCTGCGCGGCGAGCTGGGCCCGGGTGCTGTCGGCCAGGGTACGTGCCTGCTCGGCCGCCTGCTTCGACACCAACCCTTGCCGTGCCAGCTTCTGCAGCCGTGCCGAGTCGTGCTGGTTCTGCACCAGCTGCGCCTGGTATTGCGCCACCAGCGCCTGCGCGGCGGCGGCTTGTGCCCGGGCCGTTTGCAGCCCCGCCTTGTAGGCACTGTCGTCCAGTCGCGCCAGCACCTGACCCTTGGTGACGTGATCGCCCTCCTCGATCAGCACCGCGGTCAGCGTGCCGGTGATCTGTGCCGATACGGTCGCCTGGCGCCGTGCCGTGACGTAGCCGGTCGCCTGCAGCACCGCGCCCGCTTCGCTGTCCGCGCTGAGCGACACCGCCTGCGCCACCTGCACCGGCACCGCGCGATGACCCAGCCAGTACCAGCCACCGATGACCAGCAACAGCGCGGCAAACACCACGCCGACTATCCAGGGCCAGCCCACGAGACCACCACCGTGGTCTTCGCGCTGGTGACGACCGATGCGCAATTCCTTCAACAGCTCAGCGTTGTCCACTCTGGTTTCCCGATTGTGCTGCCCAGGACTCGTACCGGATCAGTCTTGCAGCGGTTGCCATTCGAAGCCAGAACCGAACATCAGCCGGTGGCAGTGACAACTGTCATCATCTGACCGGAAGCGACGATACCGCAGACTGCGAACGATGGCGCCGCCTTCCCGTTTCGCGTTCGCGATTGACCTGGTAAGGCGGGATCGAATTGACCCGTGCACGACAGCGGACCTTCCGACCTGAGTTTTCGCGAAGGTGCATGGTCATGAGGCCGCCATTCTCACTTCCTTGGCGAAGCATGCCTGTGGCCCGGCCTCGATGTCAGCGCGCTGTGCCGGGCATCGGGGCCGCCGGGCCGAAGCCAAGCCAGCCTGCGGTCCAATAAGAGTCGGCCACCACCCAGGCACCGCAGGCAATCGCCGTCGACATCAGGAACGGGGTCACGGATGCATCGCCCGGCGCCGCAACCAGACCGGGCAGCCAGACCAGCACGGTGATCACGCTCAGCATCGCCGCTTCCATCACGGCCGCCAACCGCGGCAACACGCCGAGGAGCACGCCGAGACTGGCGGCGAGGCTGCCTGCCCCGGTGAGATAGACCCATCCGTACTTCCACGGCAACCATGCCGGCATGAACCCGGCGGTGGCGTCGGCATAGACGAAATGCGCCAACCCGATCGCGGGCAGCGCCAGCGCGAACAACAGCCGGGCCCAGCCGATGCCGCGCCTGCCGACCGCCCAGGTCAGATGTCGCCCCGCGTCGGCGGCATGGCTGGCGAACAGGATCCAGCCGCCGGACAGGATCACGGCAATTTCGCCCAGGCCCAGCCAGGTGGCTTCCATCCCCGGCGCCACCAGCACCGGCGGCAGCTTCAGCAACACCGCCCATGCCAGCAGAAAACCCGATGCCACGGCCGCTGCCAACTCCACGCTACGCCGCCACAACAGGCCCAGACCGATCGACAACTCGATTGCCGCGCAGGCATAGGCAAACAGCTGCCGCGCGGGCAAATGCGCGATCGGTATGCGCTGCCACACCGAGGCGAAATCACCGACGACCAGGCCGCGCAGACCCAGCGCAATCATGACGCCTGCGAACAACAGGTGACCCGGCGCGATGCGGGCATCGTGGAGTTCGCCAGCGCCGACCATGAGGTTGTCTGCGAAAGCAAAACGACGCATCGCCGGTGCGCGACGCGATCGGACGGAATGATCGGACATGGCTCATGCCTCTCTGGCAGGGCGTTGCGACGCGGTTGGCCGCCGCATCGACGGCTTCACTCGTATTCATCGAACCAGTCGCCGATTGCGCGACTCACCCCGACGGCATCGTGCGGGTCGGACGTCCAGTCATGCGGCATCCCGTGCACCAGCATGAGCTTCAGCCTCGCACCGTTCCCGTTCGCGCGATAGTAGGGCCGCAAGGCCTGATCGAGAGCGATGGCCGTCTCTGGCGCCAACACGGCATCGCGGCCGCCCTGCACGATCAGCAAGGCGGTTGGCGGCTCGCCCCGCGCGATTTGCGCGGCGTGACGCGCCGCATCGGTGCGACCAGCCAGTGCGCGCGACGCAGGGGTCCACGCATACGGCTGCTTGGTCACCCGCTCCAGCGCATGGACCGAGGCGTTCAAGCCGGTGGAGGCATTCACGATCGCCGCGGTGCTGACCGCAACCTTGCCCTGCATCAGCGCGACCAGAACCGCTGCGCCGCCGGCGGAAAATCCCGTCAGGCCGACCGGCTGGCCCGCTGCCAGGCAACCGCGTTGTCGCAGCGCGGCGACCACGGACGGCAATTCATCGGCGGCACCCACCACCACCGGCTTGAACAACAGCATGGCGAAATCCTCGGCCTGCCTGCGTCCAAGTTCCTTGATGCCGCCTGGCGGCGCGCGGCTGCCGAACAAGGGCAGGCCGAGGTACACCTTCACTGCCGGAACGTCATCCAGCGGCAGGGCGTTCATCAATGCGCTCCCTGTCTCCGGAGGGCCAAAGCCATGCCACAAGACGATCGGCGGCCTGCTCACGCGCGGCGGCACCCTCAAAATCGCCGGCACACCCGCCAGCGTCATACTGACGACACGGGCGGCTTGCCCCGCGGGCCTCGACTGATCGCAGCGAAAGCTGGCGGCAGGATCCGCCAGCGTGCGCGGCTCCACTGGCGAACCTGCAAAGACAGCATTGGCGTAACCGAGAGCGCCGACCAACAATGCCAACACTGGCCGCCATCGAGGTGGCCCACCGATTCCCATCACTGCATTTTCTCCCGTTGCATCTCCGCAATCTGTACAATCGACCCGGTCGATCCGCCACCGGAAAACTCGAGTTCAAGGGCGATTTCTTCATCGTGGAAATGAATTCGCCCGAGCCTGCGCCGCGTCACGCCTGCCTCCCTTCCGCACGCAGTCGATTTGGCCAGCCGATGCGAACCAGCGTCCCGTCCGGGTCGGACAGCGAAAAATCGTACATGCCCCAGGCTTGGGTTCGGCCACGCAACCCAAGATTGCGGCAAGCTCGTCGACCCGCTCGACGGAAAGTATAAAGGCCAAACGGATTTCTTCCGGGCACCAGCCAGCCCTCGACCGCACGACTGAGGTGCAGATCGCCCCCGCACCACCAACGAGCGCTCCACCTGAAAGTCATCGGACTTCATCGCAGCGAGGATCAGTATGACGGCTATCAGCACAGCGATGGCGATGGCGTTTGCACCTGTCGTGAACACAATCCTGACCTTCGACGGGGGGTCCGATTGATGTCGCTGTATGGTCGACGCGCGACCAGGGCACGCCATGGGTTGCACGCTAACACCCTGCGATGTCGCCAGCACAGGACCAATCCGAGCTTTCGCGTCATGACCAATTGGGACTGGCGTGTACGTGCTGCCGACGACGGTGTGGCGAACGCCACCGTGTTCGCGGTCAGGCGTGGTAGCTCGCTCATCGCACGCATGGCTTTGGAAGGAATGACATCTGCCATGCTCAGCCAAGACAGCCACACCTCATGAACTCGCCCCGGCGCGACAATCGTTGGACGAGCGCGCTCCCGCGAGTCCCGCAACCCGTCATCGAAGAGGTCTCTAGATCTTGTGTTCAACATGCTGCTGGAAGCGCCTGGAGTGAGTGACGCCACTAACAGACAATTGGTACTACCCGACTCCATCAAAATGGCTCTGGGAAAGAGTGGATGACCTGTTTAACTTTGTCGATGAACAAGAATGTCGCAACGTGGCGGTTGCACCGCCTCGTTGTCGGCTCAGCGATTCCACGTCACTTTCGACTGGCAGCGTCATGCGCAGGAAATATCACTCACCGGAATTGCGTCGCGAGGCGGTCCGGCGAGTCGTCGAATACCGCCAGCCAGCCAAGGCCGTTGCCGAGCAACTGCACCTTGGGCGGGATACCGTGCGCGTCTGGGTCAGGCGCCATCGCGAAGAACGGGCCGCACCTCGAACAAACGGAGCAATGAGCGTCGGCGGTACAGCCGTGTCCGCGGATCGCGAACTGTTGGAGATGATCGAGTTGCATCTGTTCAAGAGGACCGGTTGATTCTTCCAGCTGCCACTGCGGCGCGAACGACAGGTTTGCCCATTGATTCGCTCCCCGTCGATTGCGGTGCATCGGTCATGAACCCGATCCGCAGCGTATGCAAAAAGCGCACAAGATATTCCGTCCATGGCGACGTAGACTGCCGCGCAGGTTGCATTGCAGGGTACGTCGTGCACCCGCGGACAGCGGTTTCAAACTTGATTGTCCAAGGCGCTTCTCAGGACTAAATTGGGCTATTGCTCAAATTCATAAACCGAGGTCGCACATGTACACTCTCTACTACAACCCCGGCGCCGCGAGCATGGTGGTGCACTTGGCACTGCTGGAAATCGGTGCAACACACGAATTGGTGCTGATCGATTTCGATGCCAAGGCACAGCGAGATCCAAAATATCTGAAGCTCAATCCGCGTGGTGTGGTTCCCACCCTGGTAATTGATGGCCGCTCGTTGTCGGAGTCGGCGGCTTTGCTGATGGTGCTGGCTGATCGTCACCCGGAAGCCATGCTCGCGCCGCCTCAGGGCACGCATGAGCGCGAAAAGTGGCAGCAATGGATCGTCTATCTCAGCAACACGCTGATGTCCACGTATCGCCTCTGGTTCTATCCGGCTGACCTTGGTGCGACGGAATACCCGTCGGAATTGCGCGCTGCGTTGCAGCGCAAAATTGAAGGTGTATGGGACCTCCTGGAGGCGGAACTCAGCGCGAACGGGCCGTATCTCATGGGCAAGAAATTTTCGGGTGCCGACCTGTTGCTGACTATGTTGATGCGGTGGTCTCGCAACATGCCACGTCCTGCCACGGAATGGCCCGCGCTGAAACGGCTGGCTGATCTGATCCGTGCGCGGCCAAGTTGGCGAAAGCTGTACGAGATCGAAGCGTTGAGCGACTGGTGAGGCATGACGAAGGCAAGTATCCCCCGGCAAAGCAGGTGGCTTTAGTTATGTGAGCCGCTCAAAGCGGCTTGGGCGAGGTGGCTAACGCGACCCCTCTGTTTGGTGCCACCTTGTGGTGGCTGGTCTATCTCGCCTGTGCCAGCCCTTAACATGCGAGCGCGATCCGCAGGCGGGTATGGAACATCCGCGCAAGATGGAAAGGCGAGCAATCGGCAAGCACGGCCAGCGTGCTGAGACTCGCGGCTCCGGTTGGATCGGCAGCAGCGCTTCACGCTCCGTTCCACCGCGCGACGTACCGCCGGCGACCGCGGGGGATCCTTCGCGCCCACGCCGCTTCCGCTCATCACGGACCGGCAAAGTCGTGCCGGGACGTCTTCCACCGCGAGCGGCTCCAGCATGTTGCTGCGCAAGGCTGCGTGGAGTTGCAGGCGCGCCAGCTGATCCCGCCCCGGCACGCTTCGCTGCAGATCCGATTCGAACTGTCCAGGCAGGCGCCGCCCAAGCAACTCCTCACTCTTGCAGGCCTTGCTTTCAGCGATCTGGCGGCGCAAACGGAAGCCGGGCGCCCTGATTCACTCGGACCAAGGTTCGGTCTACACCAGCCATGATTGGCAGAATGTCCTGTCTGCCCATGGCCTGGTGTGCAGCATGAGCCGACGCGGCTACTGCCACGACAACGCGCCCATGGAACGCTTCTTCAGTCTGCTCAAGCGCGAACGGATCAGGCGCCGGATCTATTCAACGAAAGATGCCGCGCGTGCTGACGTGTTCGACTACATCGACATGTTTTACAACCCGAAACGCCGCCACGGTTCCAGGGGCGACTTGTCGCCTGTAGGGTTCGAGCGGCGTTATGCGCAACGAGGGTCCTGAATGTCTACGGAATCCCTTGGCGATTCATACCGTGGGTCCGCATGACCAAGACTGGCGCTTCCCGAGATGGGCCTATTCTCCGTGGAGTACCAGCACGAGGCACTGGTCTTGCCAAGCAGGCAAGCCGGGCCGCCACGTTGGGCCCCGCGGACGCACCCTCTCATTGGCTATGCGGAAAGCGGTGCAAAGCGGTCATATAAAAATTCTGTTCAATCGCCTAACTTGCGGTTCATGCGACGGCGCCGCGAAGGATCATCGACAACCGCGTGGAGACCAACCTTCGCGGGTCTGGATTGGTCTGTGGGATCTTGCAATCGGCTTGCCCCTCTTGTCGCCAAAGCTATTTCTCCTATGGTCGCGGATCGGCATGCGCAGACCCGGTTCCATCACATGATCCGCGGCACTTTCCCGCTGTGGAGCAGGCTCGCGAACACGGACAGGCAGCCGGCTGGAAGCTCGGGTTAGTCCCGCATCTCAAGATTGGAAACGGACCGTCCGGACGATGGCTGTCCTCCAAGTTTTCCGGCAGATGGCGAGACTCCGAACGCAATCGTCAAACAAAACGAATCCAACCAAACGTAGTTCACCCATGAAGCACACTTTGATCTCGACCTTGATTGTTCTCGCTCTCGGTTCGGCTGGCACGGTCATGGCGCAGGCTGCGTCTTCCGCCGCTGCAGCGCAGGCATCAGCCGCCACATCGCAGGACAAATCGCAGGACAGCTCGCCGCCCTCACCGAAGCAGCTGAAGGCCGTGGTAGTGACAGGCTCACGCATTCCGCGCGCTGAGGTCGAAGGCCCAAGCCCAGTCATCGTGATCAGCGCGAAGGACATCGATGCGCACGGCTTTCGCAACGCCTTCGATGCGTTGAGCGCGCTCAGCCAGAACACCGGCATGGTCACCGGCACCGATTTCGGAAGCACGTTCACGCCGGTAGGCAATTTTCTCAATTTGCGCAATCTCGGCCCCAACCACACCCTGGTGCTGGTCAACGGCCATCGGATGGCCGAGTATCCGGTGGCCTACAACGGCTCGGTCAACGCGGTGAACCTGGCCAACATCCCATCGCAATCGATTGAGCGGATCGAGATTCTCGATGCGGGCGCCTCGGCGATCTACGGCTCCGACGCGATCGCCGGAGTGGTCAACATCATTCTCAAGCAACACTACGCCGGCACCGATCTCAACCTGCGAACCGGCGGGACCCAGGGTGGCGGCGGAAGTAATCAGCGCCTGCAGCTGACGCACGGTTTTGAGCAGGGCAAATTCAATGGCGTGGTCGGACTGGAACTGAACCGCCAGCAGCCGATCCATTTCGGCGACCGGCATCTCAGCTCATCCTTCACCAGAGGCGCATCGGACCCGACCACCTCGATCCCCGGAGTAGCTTACGTGCGCGATCCGGTGAGCAACAATTACTATGCTCCACCTGCGGGCGCTTGCGACGCCTTGGCCGGTTATCTGGGCGGCAGCATCAATCTGGTATCCAGCAATCGCTATGACGGCAGCTACTGCGGCTCCGATCGTTACTACGATAACGGCACCATCCAGCCAGGCAAGCGCCAGGCTTCCGGCTTCGCCAGCCTTCATTACGATCTGAACGACCATGTCGAACTGTACGGCGACTTCCTTGCGGACGACAGCAAGCTGAGCAGCACCCTGATCGGGCCGCCGTCATGGGCAACCTCCAGCGGGCCGGTAGGGCCTTTCTGGAACAGCGTCACGCAGCGTCTGGAAAATTGGTCGCGCACCCTCACGCCCGAGGAAGCCGGCGGCCTGGATAATTTCCAGAGGACTTATCTGGAACGCTCGTGGAGCGCGTCGATGGGCGCGCGCGGCCAGTTCGGCGACAGCGACTGGCATTACGATGCCAACTACAGCATCTCCGAATATTTCAACAACCAGAGCCGCCTTCGATTCCTGAGCGGGCTGGACGCCTACTTTCTCGGTCCGCAGACCGGCACGCAGGACTACCTGGGCGAAACTTTTCCCGTCTATGCGGCCGACCCGAGCAAGCTCTACACACCGCTGACGCCAGCGCAGTACGCCAGCCTCACGGCTCGCAGTACGGAGCGGGACCGTTCCTGGGTGCAGGGATTCAACTTCAGCGTCAATGGCACCCTGGCCGACCTTCCCGGCGGTGAACTCGGCGTTGCCGCCGTGGCGGAAGTGGGCAGCCAGGCCTATCACGACAATCCGGACGCACGCATCGACCAGGGTTATTACTGGAACACCAGTCAGGACGATCCGGCCGGTGGCAGGCGCGACAACTATGCGCTTGGCGTGGAACTCAGTGCGCCGGTGCTGACCAGCCTGACCGCCACTGCGGCCGCGCGCTACGACCATTTCCGCGCCGCCGGCAACGACCTGGGCAAGGCCACCTACAACGTCGGCCTGGAATACCGGCCGATAAAGAGCCTCTTGCTGCGTGGCAGCTACGCCACGAGCTTCCGTGCGCCCGACATGAACTACACCTTCGCCAGCAGCATCCGCGGCTATTTTCCCAGCCAGACCGACTACTACCAGTGCCGTCTGGACGGGCAGGAATACAGCAGCTGCAGTGACTACTACAACATGAATTATTTGCAGACCGGCAACGCCAAGCTGAAGCCAGAGACCGCCAAATCGTACACCTACGGTCTCGTCTGGTCGCCCGGCGCACTTTTCGACCTGTCGATGGATTACTACCACATCGTCATCAGCAACGAGGTGACCGATCTTGACGTGGACCAGCTGCTGCGCACCGAGGCGGATTGCCGGGAAGGCCAAAACACGAGCGGCTCGCCGGTCGACCCTTCCTCCGCGCTGTGCGTGGACTACCTCTCTCGCGTCACCCGCAATGCGGGTACGGCACCGGTGGCCCCCAATCAGGTGCAGTTGATCCGGATCAACCCGATCAACGCAGCCAGCGAACACACCAGCGGCATCGACACCACCGCCAACCTGAAATGGGACGACGCGGCGTGGGGCAAGTTTGGCCTGAATCTCGACTATACCCTGGTGCTCAGCCATAAATACCAGCAGTTTCCCGGCGATCCCCAGCTGGACTACCGGAACGACATCTCCTACCAGACGGAATGGCGCAGCAGGATCAATGCCAGCCTGAACTGGAGCCGCGATGCATGGTCCGCGTCACTCTACGGTGCGCGTTTCGGCGAATTCCCGAAAGAAGACTACAGTGGCCGACTGGCGCCCTATGTGCTGTTCAACGGCAGCGTCGGCTACCAGTTCAACGATCGCACCAAGCTGTCGGTGATCGTCAACAATCTCGCCAACAGGATGCCGGTGGATCGCTCTGGCGGCTGGCCAAATTATCCGTCCAGCGTCTATGACATCTACGGCAGGCAGTGGTGGCTGGAGCTGAACTACCATTTCGGCCGCACATGATGTCGCGAGTTTGCATGCATATGTCTGCAGACGAATGCCTGGTGCTCGTTCGCCGCACTGTCCAGCGCGCTTGGCTTTGTTCAATCCGCAACTGCTGCCAAGAGACCAGCAACGGTTGTATTGGCCTGCGTTAACGAGCTCGCCCCGGGGGGACGTTGCGGCACAGCTCGCAAATGAATCTGCTGCCATTGCGCCCGAGCTGCGTGGCAGTAGCTCGTATCGAGAGCGCTCCCGGCAGGCAGCACTGAATCTGGTGGCGTCGGTCGTGCTTTTTTGGAGCAGCGGATCGTCGGCTAATGTACCCACCAGCTATCTGCAGCGTGGTCCGGAACCGTGATGTTTTGCTGGAACAGCGTGTGACCATCTTGATCGGAGCAAGTCGGTCTGCATTTGCCCGCTTGCAAATGGAGATCGCTGCTGGGCGCGCCAGGATGGAAGCGAATCCGGTCGTCTGTTTGTATTCAGTGGACCGGAAGCACCAACCGATCCGCTGGAATTGCGTCTTCGCCCACGTTTGCGTAACGGGCTTCAACCAGGCACGAATGCGAGTGTGCACAGCGGTCGCCATCCACGAAATAGGCTCTTTTGCAGGTTGCCGAGACTTAGCCAGGTGGGGCGGCCGTGCCGCAATTCCTGGGATGGGAAAAATACACTGACGTCGTAGCCTGGACGCAGCGACCAGGGCTTGACGTCCTTGTCCACGAACACGAGGGGCATCCTGGGCTGTTGCTCCGCCTCGGCGGATCTGGCAGCCTGCAGAGCTACGACGATTGGGGTGATAAGTTCCGTAGTCATGCCATCCGCAAAAAGGGCCGCGTGATCGACTCACGCGGCCCTTCAAGGTTGGCGCACTTGCTTGACGCTTAGAACTTGACCGTCACGCGGGCCCAGAAGTAGCGACCCATGAGGTCGAAATCGCTGGGATCCGTGTTGGCGTTGAGGACGTTGTTTGCGTACAACACCGGCGGCTGCTTGTCGAAGAGGTTGTTCACGCCGACGTCGATACGCGTGTTCAACGGCTCCACGTTGTAGCCGAACGAGACGTCGTTGTAGACGGTGGCACCGTACTTGTACTCCTGACCCGTCAGGTTGCAGTGGTAAACGCCACCCGCCGGATTCGGCTTGCCTTCGTAGTAGCAGGTACCGTCGGGCAATACATCCTGCGAGGGGCTCTTCGAACCCATCTGGAAACGCCCGACGTAGCGCAGGCGCCAGGACGCATCCCAACTACCCAGTTGCCAGTTGACGAAACCCTGGGCCCGCCAGCGCGGGAACAAGCAGGTGCCGATGCTCGGGCAGGCCGCTTGCTGCGGCGAACCGAAGGGCAGGAAATGGCCCGCATCGGTATAGGTCGTGTTGCCCGACGTCCCCGGGGCGGTCTGCAGGTTGTAATACTTCAGGTACGTGGCGTTGATGCCGGCGGTGAATTTACCGAAGGAGAATTCGGGCAACTTGTAGATCGCCGACCAGTCGACGCCGCCGGTGTCCAGCGTGCCCAGGTTGGCAGTCGGCTCGCCGATGAGCATGATCTGGCCCTGGTTGGCTCCCGGGGTGGGACTGCGATGAATCTGCGAGCAGAACGCCAGGTTGCCCGCAGCGCAGACGTTCAGGATGCTCTGCGCATTTACCGTGGTGATGGTGTTGTTGAGATACACATGCCAGAAGTCGACCGTGGTCGACAGGCCGGGCGCCCACGACGGGCTGTAGACGGCGCCGAAGTCAAACGACTTGCCCTGCTCGGGCTTGAGCTGGATACCGGCGAATTGGGCTCCCGACAGGATGCCGGTGATCTGGTTGTTGGCGGCGACAGCCTGGTTGATGAACGTGCCATTCGTCGGCACATTGACGCAGGCGGGGTTGACCGGTGAGCCGGTATAGCCCGTGCAAGGATCGCTTGACAGCTTCGGTGCGTCGGACGCCGCACCATTGTATTCTTCCGCAAGATTGGGCGCGCGGAACACGTTTGCCATGGTGCCGCGCAGCAGCAGATCGTCGATGGGCTTGTACTCCACCGCGAACTTGAAGTTGTTGGTGCTGCCGTAGCCATTGTTGTAACGCGAGTAGCGATCGCCGATCGTCACGTTCAACGACTTGATCAACGGCAAGTCGCTGAGCACCGGAATGAAGGTTTCGGCGTAGGCTTCCTTCACATTGTAGCCGCCCTTTGTGGCCGAGACGCACTGGCTGCCCAGCACGCAAGTACCCGCGACCGGGTCGAAATTCAGCAGCGGATCCACGTTCGAGTTGACATGTTCCTGGCGATAGTCGATACCCGCCGCCAATTGCACCGTGCCGGCGGGCAAGGTGAACACGCCACCATTGATCCCTGCGTGCCACTGCTTGAGGCTTGCGTATTGATTGGTGATGGCCGGCACCGCGGCCGCCTTCAGCGCCGCGACAGAGCCCGGCGCGAACAGGTCGAACGGATTGAATTCGAGGGACGCCGGCGTGATTCCCGCCGGGCATGCGGTAGGAGCCGCTGCCGTTCCGCATGCCAGACCGGTGGCCGACATGTAGGAGGGACCGGTGTAGAGCTTGCCACCATTCGGCAGATTCAAAGTCGTGGTCACCGCGCCCGAGTGTCCATAGTCCAGGCCGGCGTCCCAGTTCCAGTCCTGGCTTAAAAGCGAGAACGTGCCCTTGAAGCCGAGGTTGACCTGTTCGGTATTGGCCCCGAAGGTCGCACCGCGATTGCCGAGTGAGCTCATGCGGGTGTTGATGGTAGGGCCGGCGTTGCTGAATCTGGTACCGAAATGGTTGAAGTAATTGTTGGGGTCGATGTCCACACTGCCGGAAACATAAGGCAGGTTGCCGTAGATGCCAGGGGCCAGCTGAAACGCGGAGGAGGTTTTGTTGTAGTAGGCATTCATGTAGGCCGACACGTTGTCGGTCAGGTTGTAGGTGCCCATCACGAACGCGTTGGTGCGCTCCTGCGGGGTCATGATCAGGTTGACCTGTGCGTAGTTGTACTTGTCGCTGTTCGCGCCGTTGTTCTGGTAGCAGTGGTAATTCGAGGTGTCGACAATCTGGCTGTTGCCACCCGGGTTGAGCGCGAGAAAACTGCAGCCAAACAGTGCCTTCACTGGGCCGGTGATCTGGATATGCCCGTAAGGTGACGACGACGAGCCACCGATGTGCGCCGAGACCGGGTGCGGCGCCGACGGACCGGTGCCGTTGGTGCCATAGATCGACACCGCGTTTTTGGAGAAATCGCGGTTGGCCGCCAACACACCATCCTGCTTGTTGTACTCGATGCCGCCCATGACGCTTCCCTTGCTGGACGTCTGCCCGAAGGTGAAGCTGTAGCCGGACTGATCGCCGTCGCCGCGGTCGGATTCGCCGACGTGGGCGGTGAACTGCGCGCCCTGGTAGTCCTTTCGCAGGATGAAGTTAACGACGCCGCCAATCGCATCGGAGCCGTAGGTCGCCGAAGCGCCGTCGGTCAATACCTCGATGTGATCGATCATGGCCGCCGGGATGGCATTTACATCCGGCGATATGCCCTCCGTTGAGACATAAGTGCCGATGCCGTCGATCACACGCTGTCCGTCGACCAGGATCAGGGTACGCTTGTTGCCAAGACCTCGCAGGTTGATGGTGGATGCACCCGTGCCACCGCCATTGTTGATCTGCGGGTTGGTGTTACCGCCAGTCATCGCGGGCAGCTGCTGCACGAGGTCGCCCAGCGTCATCTTGCCGGTCGCCTCGATCTGGGCGCGGTCAATCGTGATCACCGGATTGGAGGTTTCCAGATCCACGCGGCGGATCAGCGAGCCGGTGACCACCACGGTCTGCAGCGTCTGCGCCTTCTTGGCGTTGGGCTGAGTGTCGGCATTCGCGGGTTGACTGCCTTGGTTACCCGTATCCTGAGCGAAGGCCGTGCCGGAAGCGCCAACCGCGATGACGGCGCCCAGCGAAAGCGCCAGGCGAACCGCCGAAGAAATTTTCTTTACCCCAAGTTTCATGGCACCCTCCGGTAAAATTGATGGGCCGGAATATAATTCCACCCAAATAGTTATCGACCCCTGGATGGAGTCGTGTATCAAAAGATTTCGCGAGCCCTGAAGACCTTGATATCCGGCGCCCTTCGGTTCAATGAATTCAATGGCAGTGAGCTAACCTGTTTTGGCAAGAACAAGAAGGCGAGCGGCCAATTTCAGCATGGCCAAGGCGTCGCGTTCGACAGATGCCTCCAGCGGTTCCATATTCAATGGACTGTGCTCGGGCGTCACCGCAACCCTCTTTCTGGAACGAAATCGCCGCACCCATATCCGAACTGCGTCACTCTGCACGTTGAGGCGTGCCGCGGCTTCACCTGCCGTCAAACGGCGCTCCACAACCAACCGTACGGCTTCGGTTTTCAGCTCATCGGGATAGAATTTTGCGCGCATGTCCAGTACCAATCGCCATTGGTTTTTGCCACTTGAATCACTTGTCCCAACCGCTTTTCAAATTGAAAACGCGAAGCCTTCAGTGATTAGTCTCAAGCTTCAACTCCCGGACTGGAAACCGGGCACGTTTTTAATCACCATGCTTTGACGATATATAAACGAAATGGAATTTCATATATCCAATGTGACATTGCTCGGCATGACCAATTTTCATAGCCAATTCCACGCGTATTCATATGACCAATTCTCGGGGCAAACGACGTTACGGGGATTGAACTCAAGGTAGTCAAGCGAAACTTGGCATGACCGCTCTGTTCTCTTTTGCATATAGACAATGTGGCGGAGTGGCGTGGTGCCGAAATCAAATTGTGGCAACCGGTTCGCCGCCCAATTCTGCAACACGGCGCCCAAGGCAGATCGCGATCACCGTCATCACACACAGGTCGACAACGCGTCCGCCGCAGCCATGACGGCGGACTGATGCATTCATCTGTTGTCGACGTTCAGTTGCCGCTGGCCGATCCCCGACAGATACGGCGAAAGGGTGGCCGCGGCGAATCCGCGCTTCGGAGCCAGCGGGTGCAGGCGATAGCCGTCCTTAACGGTACTCAGCCAAACCTTCTCCAAATCGTTGGTCGGGGTTGATACGAATCAAGATTTGTCATAACTGCGAACGTTCCGGTGCTGCCCGGTGCTGGTCGGTCGCACGTTCCTGGGCGAGCGCGTTGGCGCGATGCAATGCACGGCGTGCCCTGCGTCTGTTGCCCAACTGTTCGTAGACACGAGCCAGCCCAAAGTAAAAACGAGGTTCGTCGTGATACATGTGTATGGCGTGCTTGTAGTGCTCCACGGCAAGCGCATAGTCGCGTTGCCTCTCATCGCGCAGGGCAAGCAGGAACTGGTAGTAGGGATCTTTCTCTTTTACCTTCTCCAGTCGCCTTTCGAAAATTGCTCTGCGAGCCTCGTCGTCTTTGTTCTGGTACAGCGTCACCAGGTTGAAAAGAGCGTCTGCATTATTCGGATCCAGCGTGAGCGCCTTCAGGTAGTCGCGTTCGGCGGCGCGTGCGTCGCCCTGATGCAATCGCAGCACGCCAGTGTTGCTCCAGCTGTTGGCGTAGCCCGGATCCAGCTGAAGCGACACCTTCATGTAGGGCACGGCCGCCGCCGGCGATGCGCTGAGCATCAGGTCTGCAGCGCGATTGTTGTAATAGAGAGCCAACATTTGCCGGTCGGGAATTGGTTTGGGAGGGCCGCGCGCAATCGCCGAGTCTCGGGCGAAATTCACCGTGAAGTGGGTTTCGCCGATGGCGACGCCCGCACTGATGTGGTTGATGCGATAGATCGTGCTGTCTTCCTCGCGCCATGCCAACACCTCGTCGATGCCCTGCCCGTAGGCTCGCATGCCGGCTTCGCGCGCCAGCGCCACAGTCAGCAGCGTGAAAGTCAGGCAGTTGGCCTTGCGCGTCTGGTAGACCTGCGCGACGGTCGAGGTAGCGTCAGCCGCATACTGGATGCCCAAACCGGGGTTCTGGCCCAACATGAAATTCACCAGCCGCTGCAGCCGGGACGTTTTCGACCCAATTGGACTGATGACCTGCTGCTGCAGTTTCGCGCGCAGTTCCGTCGGCACGAACATGATCTGTTCCGGGCGCGGCATCGGCGATGTCGCAGGCACGAGCGATGCCGGCGCGGCCATTGACCATGCCAGCATTCCTGCGTACACCCAGGTCAGCATGCGGAAGCCCTCAGCGGACGCGTCTCCACGGAACAGGCGGAAAGATGTCGCGGGCCTAAAGAATCAAATCATGATGAGATGATGCGCGGCGTGGCAGACCACGCCCAGCTGTTTGTCTGCGGCACCTGCACGGCCCGCGTTGCCTCTGCAGGGAGTCCGCAGAAGAGAAGAACTCTCCCGTGCGAAAACCTTCATGGAGCGGTCATTTATCTGCATTATAGACGTCCAAACCATAGTCTTGCATGACCAATTCGGCGCCATTCGACATAGCCAATGCGAGGGACTCGGGTTGACCGCCTGAAGAACCCTTTCGCGTGGCGACGCGGACATTGCTCTGCACCGGCTGGATGCCACCGGCCGCCACCATGTCGGTAGTTCCCGCGTTCAAGCGTCGCCTGCGGGTACTCCCCGGAGTCAATAGGAATTGTGGCCAGGACGTGGCCGGAACCGTCGGCGAGACGCCCGATCGCGTCGCTGGATTGCGGGCAAGGTCATCCGACCGGGTGGTGCTCGTTGCGCCACAACAGGTCCTGGCTCGTTACCGGGCGCCGCGAGCGACGGACTGATCGGCGCCGGGGTACTTCAGCAGCAAGGCCTTGAACGCTGGATTGCCACGCAGCGGATCCCAGACCGGGTCGATCCGGAGCAACGCGCTCGACTCGATGTCGCCCGTGGGCATGGACAGCACCCGCCGCAGCAGGGCGATGGCCTGGTCGGGCTGACCGACCTGCATATATAACTGCGCCTGGTGCACAAGCATATCCGGTCCAGTCAGGGCGTCCTTGGCCACCGGCATCAAGGCCACGGCATGTTGGCTTTCGGCGACGGCCTCGGATTTTCGCAAGAGCCCGGCATAGGCAAATCCCAGAGCAAGGTGCAGGTCCGCGTCGTCCGGTCGATCGACAAGCGCAGCGCGGGCGTACGTTGCAACCCTCGCGTATGTTGCCGTCGCCTCGGCTGTGTTTCCCGCCGCCTGCAACGCCCAAGCAAGAAACAGGCGTCGTGGCAGGACTATGCCGGCCGTATCGACCCAGTTGCCCTCCTTGTCTCCCTCGACGATCTTGATGGCCGCGGCATAATCGCGCGCCAACCAGCGCTCAAAATACACCGCCATGATATTGCCGGCGTAAGAATCGCTGCCCGGGGTGAGCGTGGCTAGCTCGGCGCGCAACGGCGTGAGATCGCCTTTCCACATCAACTTGTTGAAAGCCTGGGCCATGCGTTCGCCGGCGGGACTCCGACTCACCGCGATGGCGCTGGCATAGGCTTGGTCGGCATCTGCGTAGCGATGCATGCTCTGATAGGTCACACCGAGTTGATCAAACGCGAACTCACTGTGCGGATCAAGTACCGTGGCCGTGTGAAACAGCGCCAACGCCTCATCCCAGCGGCCCTGACGCCGGGCGATCGAGGCCAAAAGAAGCTCGACGGTGGAACTGTTGGGCAATGCCTGTCGGGCCAGCTCCAGCTGGGTGGTGGCAGCGGTGTAATTCCGATGCCCCCAGTAGTCATACAGGCCCAACGCGTAATGTCCCTGGCCCAGATTCGGTTGCAGTGCCAGAGCGTGTTCGGCGGCGCTCTTCGCCGCAGTCAGTCGGGCATTCGTGCGATCACCCTCAAAAAAGTACATCTGCATGTGGGCGCGCCCCAGCGCAGCCGCGGCCAGCGCGAAGTCCGGATCCTTGGCGAGCGCCTGTTGATACAGCGCAATGGCCAAGGGCATCTCGGAGGAGGACAGCGTGGGATCATCGTAGGCCCGGTTGGCATGTACGCCAGCTTGCAGATAAAGGTCGTAGGCTGCTGCGTTCCGGGTCGGCAACCGTTCGATATGCGCGGTCTCGGCGGACGTCAGCCGCACCTTGAGCGCCTCCGCCACGTTCTGCGCGACCTCGCCTTCCACGTTGAAAACATTGTCCAGTTTGCGCGTGTAGGCTTTCGCCCAGAGATGGTCGCCGCTGGCCGCATCGATCAACTGCACATTGATCAGCACCTGGTCGCCTGCCTTCTGTACCGTGCCTTCGAGCAGCGTCGCGACGCCCAATTGGCGCGCGATGTCTTTCACGTCTTCCGGATGGCTCGGGTACTTCTCGGTCGAGGTCCGAGAAACGACCTTGAGTCCGCCGATCCCGACCAGCTGGGTCAGGATCATGTCTTGCATGCCGCTCGCGAAATAGGCGTTGTTTTGGTCCGCGCTGAGACTCTCAAAGGGAAGCACGGCGACCGACTTGAGATCGACCACCGGCGTCTGCGCAAGATGCGGTGCGACTGGTCGCCGACCCAGCAGCGCGAGCGCCGCAACGATCACGAGCAGACCCACGATTGCGGGGAGGAGTCTCCTTTGGAGACGACGCGTCCTGGCAGGTGGCAAGGATATTTCCGGACTTGCTGCCGTTACGGCAGGTAGCGAGGCGATATCGCTTGTCACGGATGACATGGGCACAATTGCATCGACCACCGAGGTTTTGTCTGCAATCAACTCCTCGCGCGAAGCGGCACACCGTACCTTGGCATCGAGGCGAAAGCCGATCCCATGCACGGTATGCAGATGGTGGCTTTCCTCGCCACTCTCACCGAGTGCATGGCGCAGCACCGCGATGACGCGGCTGAGCACGGCGGGCGTGACGTGACTATGCCCCCACACCATGTCGAGAATCTCTTCGCGGCCCAACACGCGGCCGGGTTCGCGAGCCAACAACACGAGCACGGCAAAGGCCTTGCGCTCAAGCTTGATCTCCTCGCCATCGACGAACAGGCGATGGCCCAGCGTGTCGATCTGGACATTGCCGAAGGCGATCCATGCAGGTGGGGTGAGCTGCGCAACCACTTCTTCGACGTTCACGCCCGCCTTACCTCTCGTCAAGTCCAACGCGAGCCACAGTGTGAACCGCAGCTACGTTTCATCGCTGGGTCTCCTTTCGTGGGCGGGAACGTGCAGTCGTCTGAGCTACCGAAACACACGGTCCGCCAGCCAGCATGCGCAGGCTGGCCGCGGTCTGCGCACCGATGGCTTCGGTCAAGCCCTGCTGCGTCTTGCGCCAGGTCGCCAGCGCGGAACCCAGCGTGCGCGAACCTTGCGCCGTGAATTCGGCAAGCCGCGAGCGCGCGTCTTCACGGTCGACACGCACCGTCACCCACCCGCAAGCCTGCGCGATCGCGAGGTTGCGAGTCAGGGTGGTGCGATCGAGGCCAAGCAGTTCAGCCAGCTCGCCAATCGACCGCGGCCCGGTCAGATGCAGGGCCGACAAAAGCGTGAACTGGGTCGCGCGCAGGCCGTGCGGGCGCAATGCCCGGTCGAATTCCCGGGTGATGGCGCGTGCAGCGCGACGCGATGCCAGGCACAGGCACTGGGTCGTTTCCAGGACGGCAGGATCGGGCTTCATGAGGAATGAGTGTACCTACACTTGCATGGCGGCAACAGTCTTCGCGATGTGCATTGCAGGCGGATGTCAGCAACCGGAGCGTGTCGAGCGAGAGAGAAGGTGTCGGCAATAATCCGTGCTGCCCGCGTTGCCGACTCCAGAAGTGGAGCGAGCCGGCACGCGGCGATTTCTGCATGGAGGTGGTGATGCCTCCGACGTCCCATGTTCGGGCGACTGACGCGCAGGTCCACTGCCAGTGGGCGGTCATGTCCCGCAGTTCTTCGATCGGTTTGGCGGATCGCCGCCCCGTACTGTTGAGTACGGTCCGGATTGGTTTCGAACCGTCTGGATACCGAGACTCAGCTCGGATCCGTGCCCGCGGATTCGTGGATCTGCGCGCGAGGTCATCCCGCGACTGTCGTCTTCTTGCTCAGCGGCTTCACGCCAGGAGACCCCATGCCCATTGCGCTGTCCGATGCGGCCGATTCACCCGGCACTGGATGCACAGAGACCTTTCGCGGATGGAGCGTCACGCGCGCTCCAATCGCCACGCGCCTGCAATCGCGGGTGGTTCCTCAATGCCGTGTCAGCATGCCGACGTTACCGAGCTGCGCATTCCGGATGTGCAGCAGACCAGTGCCGTGCAGCCAATGCCGTGCAGCCAAGGGGCGCACAGGAGAAACCTAGCAAAAGTCTCACGCTTTTATCGAATTTTCCTCAAGCCACGCCCCCGGCGGCTGCCTAGACTTTGAACACGGGCATTCCACAAAGGTAACGGATCATTCACCGCCCTGAATTCGTCACCATGGCAGCCCGACTGCAAGCCGTGATGGCAAACCCCATGGCAATTGGTTCGGACATACAACCCATTGATGAGGTCTCCGTGTTCCTCGAACTCGATGGCAACGGGCCGGCTTACGCACAACTTACCCGTGCCTTGAAAGCATCCATTCTCAGCGGGCGACTTCAAGCGAATACGCGCCTGCCCTCGACGCGTGCACTTGCCCTGGAAGTCGCCATGTCGCGCATCACGGTGCTGACGGCTTACGAGCAGCTTCGCGCCGAGGGTTTCGTCTATTCCCGGGTTGGCGCTGGCAGCTATGTAAACAGGCTGCAAACCTCGCCACCCCTTCACCTGCTGCAGTCGGAGCCGATCGCTGCGCCGTCGCGTTACGCAAAACGTGCAAGGGCGCAGAGAGACCCTTTGATTGCGCGCCGCCATCGCGGTTTGCGACTGGATCTGCAATATGGCGAACCGATGACCCAGCCCGCGCTGAGTACCAGCTGGGCCCGCGAACTCGCTCATGCTGCTGCTTACACCCCGCTCCAACGAGGGGACCCGCAAGGACTGCTTGCCTTGCGTGAGCAGATTTGTCGCCATCTTGCGCTGCACCGCGGTGTCGAGGCGCACCCCAGCCAGGTGCTCATCACGAATGGTTCACAACAAGCCTATGCCCTGACCGCGCGTGTCCTGCTCAACGAAGGGGACACCACGGTCTTGGAAGAACCGCATTACTTCGGAATGTGGCAGTCGTTTGCAGCACACGGGGCCAGCTTGCTGCCCGTGCGTACGGACCGTGAGGGCCTGGTATGCAGTGAGCTGCCTTTGCAGACGCCCCGCCTGATCTGCGTCACGCCCTCCCATCAGTTCCCATCCGGCCCGGTCATGTCGTTATCGCGACGGGTGGAGCTGTTGCGCTATGCCGAAGCCAGGCGAAGCTGGATCCTTGAGGACGACTACGACAGCGAGTTTTGCTTCGAGTCCCAACCTTTGGCAGCGTTGCGTTCGCTCGATGACGGCGACCGCGTGATCTACGTGGGCACGTTTTCCAAGACGCTGTTCGGCTCGTTGCGCATGGGTTACATGGTATTGCCCGCGGCGCTGCGTCAGGATTTCATCAACGCCAAATATCTTGCTGATGTTTGCAATTCGGTCATTGAACAGGCGGCCCTGGCTCACTTCATGGAGAGCGGCGGGTTTGAGCGGCATCTTCGGCATATGGCGAAAACCCTCAAGGAGCGCCGCGAAGTGCTGCTCGATGGGTTGCGATGCCACGCCGGTGCACGCATTCAGATCGCGGATTCGCATGCCGGCATGCACGTGGTGATCTGGTTGCGCGAGTACAGTCATGCACAACTGGAGGCCTTGATCGATTACGCCCACGAGCGGGGACTTGGGCTATACCCGATAGGACCGCACTACCACGCAAGGCCGACCGCGCCTGGACTTGTCCTCGGCTACGGGGGGCTGTCAAGCATGGAACTGCAGGAAGCTGCGCAATTGTTCGGCGCCTGCCTGGATGCGATAGACGCGCAAATGATCCGTTCGCCCGTCGAATCGCTATCCTTGAGACGGCACTCAGGATGACGGTGTACCAATTTCTGGCTGGGCACACTGGCTATGTCGATTCCGTTGATCGTGAAGCAGGACGAGGCACCTCCGCGACACACCGGGACCTTTTCCATCTCCACTAAGCACCGCTGCGGCGACATGGCGATTGCATCGCTCCGCTCGGCAACGACATGGCGGACGTGTCCCGTCGTGGGTCATAAGAAGGCATCTCCATGGAGCCAACCGGATGAAGAATCTTGCGAATATTGTTGGTGCGATGGCGATCGTGTGGGCTCTTGGGGCTCCCGTGGCAAACGCGGGTCACGCGACTCGCGCCGCTGCCGCCACCTACCCGCAGATGGCGCCGCTTTCCCAATACTTGATCGCCGACCGTGCTTCAGAAATCGCCCTGGCGCGCAGCGCAGCGCCACAAGGCATCTCCGCGAAGGCCACCATCCGGGTGCTCGCACCTACTGGATACACCACGGCGGTCAAAGGCAGCAACGGCTTCGTATGTATCGTCGAACGCTCATGGATGTCTCCATTCAATTCGTCTCAGTTCTGGAATCCGAAATTGCGCGGGCCCGATTGCTACAACGCCGAAGCCGCAAAATCGATCCTGCCCATGATGTACGAGCGCACGGCCTTGGCGCTCCGCGGGCAGTCCAGGGATCAGATTCAAGCTGCCATGAAAGCTGCACTTGACGCCAAGCAATTGCCACCGCTGGCGGCCGGAGCGATGTCCTACATGATGTCCAGGCAGCAGTACCTTGGCGACCAGGCGCGCCAATGGGTTCCGCACCTGATGTTCTATACCCATCTGGGGGTAACGTGGGGGGCTTACGCGACTGGTTCGCCCTTGATCTTGAGCCCGCAGTTTCGTGGCGCGCCCGAGCCACTGAACATGTGGCTCATACCCGTTGGACACTGGTCCGACGGCACCCCTGCACCCGGAAGGTGATCAAAATTCGCGGCCTATAACAATGTGGCGTGGAGCCGCCTGACTCTCCACTTGTTGCATCCCCTGATACGGCGAGAGTAGACGCTGCAGGTTCGTTCGACCATCGACCAGATGGCCGTACTGAAAGAGATCTCGGAAATTTGCACGTTGACTTCGTTGGCTGTAACTGTCTGACGCTCGGGTCTGGCGACGAACCACGCAGCGGTTCGTAGGTTTCAACTGGCTGTCAGGCCGCCATCACCCACGCACGTAACGCAAGTGTGTGGCGGCGGCGTCATCAAGAACCCTGTCAATGCGAACCTGCGGACCAGCTTCGCACACATTCTCGAAGAGGCATCGTCCGCCGCCGAACAACACCGGGGCCAAGGCGATTTCCAGCTCGTCGACGACACCCAGGTTCAAGTACTGCTGGAGCACGTCCGCACCGCCCGCGATGCGGATATCGCGACCGTCCGCCGACTCCCTGGCTCGCTCAAGGGCACTCGCCGGGCCGTCATTGACGAAGCAGAACGTCGTCCCTCCCGTCCAGACCCGGGGCTCGCGCTTCTCGCGGGTCAGGACGAATACCGGCCCATGAAACGGGGCCTCCTCGGGTCATGCGACCCCGCCTTGCGAGAACATTCGCTTGCCCATGACATTCGTACCGGCGCGCTGCATGGTTTGACGAACCATGTCGTTGAGCGGACCGGTCTCCCCCCGAACTCGAGGTTTTCGCGAAAGTACCGCTGCTTGAAGATCCAGCCCATCATTGCGCCCTACTTCGCGCCCAACCCATGTACTCATGGCTTGCCCATGGTCATTCCTTCCGGTGCCATGTGGCCATCGAGGCTGAGTCCGATGTCGAAAGCTCTGGTCATGATTTTCCTCTTGCGAACCTGAAAGATCGATGGAGAAACTCCGCAAAATCCTGGTATCACCGTCGCCGATCAGGAGCAAGCTCGAAACCGGCGGACCGCCGGGAAATTGACAGGTCTGGCGCAGAACGGGCTGCCTACAATTTCGTGAGGCCGACGATGCAGAATCCATGCCCAAATGGATCGCAGCAAAAGGCGACCGGAGGATAGCCAGGGACGCGGTGTACCTGCTCCGATTTGGCGCCGCCTTCCAGTGCTCTCTTGAGAGTCGCCTCGAAATCTTCGACACGAAAATCAAGATGAACCGGAGTCCAGTGGCGCTCGTACTTGCGGACATCACTGCTGCCTTGCGCAGGTGAAGATCCCGCCGGTTTCGCGAGAAGGCCAATGGTCGAATCACCGGCGCCGAGCATTGCATAGCCTGGATGAGGACGTGAGGACTCGACAAAGCCGAAGACCTCGCCGAAAAATTTCAGGCCTTCGTCAATGGATGGAACATCAACGGATGCGGTTATCTTCATATATTCAATCTCCTATGGTCCACTATTGTGCTGTCCATTCCGTGCCACCCGACGCCGGGATTGAGCACCACTGAGGCCATCCGCTTGAATGCGAGGCCACGACGCCCGAATCTCTCTGACCGGCGCGACCTGGAGCACAACCTCGATCAACGCGGCAGGCTTTGACGGACGACCTTATTTTTGAGGAACCCTTCGGCGTCGAGCCAAATCCGGAACGCCTCGATCCAATGGTCACTGCTGGTGCCCTGGGCGTGCATGCCGAAACCATGGCCACCGGCGCTGTAGATGTTCGCCTCGGGCCGCTGACCGGCAGCCAGCAGCTCGTCGTAGAACTTCACTACGCTCGTCCGCGCGACGTCGTCATCTTGCGCCCACGCCATGAAGACCGGCGGCAGCCTTGGCGGAATGGCTGGCGTCACGCCAGCTGGTGCTCCATAAATCAGTGCCGCGAAGTCCGGCCGTGCCGCCGGATCGGCTTGCAGCAGCGCGCCGCTGGCGACCATGCCGCCAGCGGAAAATCCGATGACGCCGACCCGGTCAGGCGCCACATGCCAGGCCTTCGCATGTCCGCGCACCAGTCTGATGGCCTGGACGGCGTCGGCAATGCCGTAGCTGCAGGCCTTGTCCATGTCGAGGTTGCGCGGTATGCCTTGTTCGCGCTTTTCCAGGGTACGGTATTTGAGCACGAAAGCAGCGATGCCCCGTTGCTGCAGCCAGCGCGCCACCTCGGTGCCTTCCCTGTCGATGGCCAGCGCGACGCAGTAGCCGCCGGGCGCGATGATCACGCCGGCGCCTGTCGCAATGGCCGGGTCAGGCAGGTAGATACTCAACGTTGGTTTGACGACATTGATGACGACGGTACCCACCGGCGTTCCGTGCACCACGATCTCTTTCTGACTCCAGTGTTCCGACCCGGGAGCGGCGCCGGGCCACAAATTCGCGATGCTCTGCGCTTCGACACGACAGGCGGCCAAGAGCAAGACCAGCAGAACTGCTCGAAGCAGGCTTGATCTCGAATATCGCATATTCCCTCCAAGGCAATCCGCCAATCGGGCAGCGCAGGAACTCGATTGAATGTGGCGGCAACTCATCTGGCAAGCGGTGGAAACAGCTTGCGGAACACTGCCGGCGACGCGCGACGATAGATGTCGCTGTGGTGCAGGTCCGGTCGCGGCTCGTCGTACCAGGTCAGCCCTTTCGGCGCCGTCGAGCGCAGTGCGGTCAGCAGGGTTTCCATGGCCTGACCGATATCGTCATCGCCCGCGGAAGCCAGGTAAAGCGTCCGGGTCAGGCCGGGCCATGCCCGGAGGCGAGCCGCCGCGCGGCGCGCCAACGCCTCATCGTTCCACCACAAGCTCGGACTCAGGGCGATCCAGGTATTGAACAGCTGCGGTCGTTCGAGGAAGGTCTCGAGCACGAACAGGCCGGCCAGCGATTCGCCGACGATGGCGGTGTAGCCATCCGTACGATAGCGACGGCGCACCTGTGGCATCAGTTCATCGGCAATGAAGTCGCGGAACGCTGCCGAACCGCCCACATGCGGTGCGATCTTGCGGTCGCCGGCAACCGAGGTGGGGCCGGTCATGTCGCGGCGGCGCTCGGTGTTCTCGATGCCGACCACGATCATCGGCCGCATCTGACCGGCACGAATCGCCGTGTCGATGTCGGTGACGACGTGCGGAAAATCCTCCTGCATGCCGCCGTCAGGCATGTACAGCACCGGATAGCGCGTACCCTCGTGCGTGCTGTAGCCCGGCGGTGTGTAGACGTCGATGTGCCGCACTTCCTTCAGCAACTTCGATTCGATGGTGAACGAGACATGCGCCGGCATCGATGCATCGGCCGCTATGGCAGCGCTTGCCCATGTCAGACCCGTCAGAGTGAAACAGAGCAGCACGAGCAATCTGCGCCATGCCTCGATCATGTCTGATTACCTCGTCCAAAGTGTTGCCTGCGCGACGCTCTCGCGGTGATCAGAGATAGCTGAGCCACCAGTCACTGCGCCGACTCCTTACTCCCGCATACCAGCGACACAGCGGATACAGCGCGAGCACGACCGCGGCCCACAGCAGATAGATCACCCACAGAGAAGCCGGCCAGTGCGGTGGCTGGGTGAACGGATAGTGGCCCAGATCCGGCGAATGGAATAGATCGCTCACCTCGCCGTAACGCCATCCGCTGGCAACGACGGCCAGCAGGTGAACCAGGTAGAAGTGCAGCACGTAGAAGAACAACGGCACCTTGCCGATGATCCACGCCGGCCGCAGCAGGGCAGGCACGCCATGCTCGAACACCCACAGCAACAGCAGCGCCGGTCCCAGCGTCATCAGCAGGAACAGCAGGGAAGGTGGATATTTGTTGGTGTCGAGAAACGACATCAAGGTCCAAAGCACGGATCGCTGCGGCGACCACGGCACCGGGTCACCGTAGACATTGGCCAGGCGTAGCAGCACGAAACCGAGGCTTAGCGCCACGCCGGTCCATAGCAGCAAGGACCGGCGCCAGCTGAGGTCGTGCAGATACGCCTGGCCCAGCAGGTAGCCCAGCGCGGTCACACCTACCCACGGAACCAATACGTAGGCGACCAAGAAGACGTGGTGTCCCTGGTTCAGGATGATTCCCGGTGCGTGCAGGATCGACCACACGGGCGCGAAGGCGCCCAGGCTACTGGCGGGAATCCCGTCCAGCAGGTTGTGGCCGACAATCATGCCGATACCGAGCGCGGCGATCGCCGCGTTCGGCAACCACAGCAGGCCGGCCAGCGCGATCATCGCCCAGCCCAGGCCCCACAGCACGGTGAGGATGGTCGTCTGGTAATCCACGTTGAACTGCAGGGCGAAGCGCATCACCACGATTTCCAGGAAGATCAGCCACAATCCGCGGGTCAGCAGGAAGCGGGAAAGCCCGGCCCGCGGCATGCGCCGCAGGGTAAGTGCCGCGCTGGTGCCGGTAAGCATGAAGAACACCGGCGCGCAGATATCGGTGATCCAGCGCGTGAAGAACAGCGGCGCCGTCGTTACCGCCAGATTGGTCGGCTGCAGCGCGGCGTCGCCGAAGAAGTCGCGCACGTGATCGAGCGCCATCAGCACAATGATCACGCCGCGCAGCAAGTCGATCGACTCGACGCGCGACCGCTTGGGCAATACGTCAAGGATCGCATCGGAACGAAACAAACTATTCACCTCGGCACCAGCGTTGCTGGAGAACTTCATGCGGAACCTCACATCTGGTCATCGCCCCACGCGAGCGATGCAATCCGCCAACCGGAGCCGAGCGCAACCAGCTGAAAGGATTTAGTGCCAGCTCCAACATAAGGTCTTCCATTCAACAGGCCCTCCTTGCGATACCGTGATGTGCGGACAGCAATGCCACCAAAGGTCTTCGTGGTGGAGCTGGTCTCGACCTCATGAAAGTCGACGAGCGAACCGCCTGTAAGTAGCTCAATACGCGGTAGTGCGAATTCCATGGGCGTGTAGAGTTGGATATCGAGGCCTGAGGAACGGGCAATGACGGCTTTCTCGGCGAAGTAGCCAAGAAGGGCGTCGAGCTCAGGAGTGGCGCCATTCCGGTTGTCAAAGACCGAGAAGAAGCCCGCAATCAGCTTGTCCAACTCAGTTTGAGCATCGATCTGTTCTATGCGATTCATAATAATAATGAAGCTAATAATGCCCTGACCAATTCCACCGATGACCTAATACGTTTCGCGGATAGAACGATGAAAAAGCAACGCGTCCCTATCATGCAACCAACCGCTGCGAGTGTAGAGTGCCTGCGCGGCCAGGTTTGACTGGGTCGTTTCAAGGACGAGTCGACTCGCACCAGACTGCTGCGCCAATGTTTCTGCGTGCTTGAGTAGTGCCGACGCGATGCCTTTGCCACGCGCTGCCGGGGCAACAAACAGATCGTTCAAGACCAGAACCTTGCACGCGTGTACCGAGGAAAAAGATCGAAAAAACTGACTGAAACCGACGTACTCACCCGCATCGTTGGCCAGCACGACGATGGACTCACCTGCCGTGAGTCGCTCTCGCAGGAATCGTTCGGCGGTTCCGCGATCTGGCGGCATTCCGTAGAACTCTCGATACGCGCCGAACAGCGGGACCGCCAAGGGCACATCGGCGACATCGATTTGTCTGAGCGTGATCACTTCAGCCATCTCTGAAGGCCATGAACCGGTTGGTCTTCCACTTCAACGCCATCAACTCAGCCTTCCTTTGATTCAAAGCGTCACAGGCGGTCCGGCACGGGCCTGCGCGGCGTCGGATCCAATACCAGCAACTCAGGCTTGCTGCGCAACAGCCCGGTGTCCATCAAGGCCTGTGTGTCGCCCTTCCGCCGCGGATCGAACTCGGCGCGCAAATTTGATCATCTTTGACAATGCCAAGCCAGACCAGGAAGGGTCATCCGTACGGAACGGCGACAGCGGGAAATTATTGCTGGCCTCATCCAGCGTCGGCAGCAGACCGACCTGGCGAATGCCCGCTGCGCGATAACGAACAAATGTGGCTTCGGCACGCCTTGCGAATGCTTCGACCTCGACCCTTTTTGCTTCTTCTCAATGGGTGTCGTCCGGGCCCTCATGCGATCAAGTGACAGGAACGGTGATGACCATGCCTTTGGGACGCCCGGCCTGCCGGAAGCCCTCCGGCAAAAGGAAGACAAGGGCCCCCAGGCACCGGATGAAAAACGTCGCGAGCCGAATGAATCCGATCGACCGGCCTGACCCGCGACGTGGGAGAACCGCGACTGATTTGCCTTCACGATGCGCACACCGACGACTCGCGGCGCATGCACGGGAAGGAATCACGACATTGGAACTTTCACCTCCGAAAATCTTCACAAGGCGAGTACTCTGGGTGCACGATAGGCGTCCAAACGCTTTTGCAACATGACCAATTCGTGCTCACTCCCCATAGCCAATCCGGAGAATCACGTGTTCCTGCAACTCGATGGTGAAGGTGCCACCTACCAGCAACTGACCCGGGCCCTGAAAGCCGCCATCCTCGATGGCAGCCTGGGCGCCGGCACCCGCCTGCCGCCCACGCGGGCGCTGGCACAGGAATTGGGCGTGTCGCGCATTACCGTGCTGTCTGCGTACGACCAGTTGCGCGCCGAGGGCTACCTGCAATCCCGGGTGGGATCGGGCAGCTATGTCAGCGAGCTGCAGATCACTCCGCCGCTGCGCGCACCGCAGGCCGATGCCATCGTGACGCGCTCGCGCTATGCCCAGCGCGCGCGGGTGCACTCCGATCGGACGATCGGCGGGCGGCATCGCGGCTTGCGCTTCAACCTGCAATACGGTGAGGTCTCCGGCAACCCCAGCCTGAACCACGTGTGGGGGCGCGAGCTGGCGCGAGCGGCGGCGTATACCTCGCTCAAGCGCGCAACCTCGGAAGGTCTGCCGGCGCTGCGTGAGCAGGTTTGCAGATACCTCGCCAACCGCCGCGGCCTGCGCGCAAGCCCCGACGACGTCCTGATCGTCAACGGCTCCCAGCAGGCCTTCGCACTGATCGCACGCGTGCTGCTGGACGAAGGCGATCCGGTGGTGCTGGAGGAGCCTCATTACTTCGCCATGTGGCAGGCATTCGCCGCCCACGGCGCGAGCATGGGGTCGGTTCGCACCGACAGCGAGGGGCTGGTGTGTGCCGAGCTCCCCGAGGCATCTCCGCGCCTTGTCTGCGTCACGCCGTCCCATCAGTTTCCACTCGGCCCGGCCATGTCGCTGACGCGTCGGCTGGAACTGCTGCGTTACGCCGAGAAGCATGCCTGCTGGATTGTCGAGGACGACTACGACAGCGAGTTCCGCTACGACTCGCAACCGCTGGCCGCGCTGCGATCGCTGGACCAGGGCGACCGCGTCATTTATGTCGGCACCTTTTCCAAGGTGCTGTTCGGCTCGTTGCGGCTGGGCTACATGGTGCTACCCGCCGCCTTGCGCAAGGACTTCGTGGATGCCAAGTACCTGAGCGACATGGGCGGGCAGTCGATCGAACAGACCGCGTTGGCGCATTTCATGGGCAGTGGCGCGTTCGAAAGACACCTGCTCAACGTGGGGAAGACGCTGAAGAAGCGCCGAGAGGCATTGCTCGAGGGCTTGCACCAGTGCGCCGGCGACCGCGTGCGCATCGCCGACTCGGCCGCCGGCATGCATGTCGTAGCGTGGCTGCCGGGGTACGACCATGCGCAGTTCGACGAACTCATCCAGCATGCGCAGGATCGCGGGCTTGGCCTCTACCCGATTACCCCCTGTTACCACCACAGACCCAGGACGCCCGGCCTGCTGCTTGGCTACTGCGGTCTGCCCGAGTCGGAATTGCGCGAAGCCATGCGCCTGTTCGGTGCTTGCCTGGATGCCATCGACGTCAGGCGGCTCGAGACGGCCTGACCGATTCGGCATGGGCAGCGTCGGACAGCTTCCGCAGCTGCCGTGGGATCATTCGCGCTCCCGATTCGTCGCGATCCAGCAGGCCTTCAACCATGATCTACGCCGTCACACCACCCGCTCCGTCCAGCCTGCCGATCCTCGGCAGCGAGCAGCGCTTTCCGATCCGCCGCGTGTTCTGCATCGGTCGCAACTACGCCGAGCACGCGCGCGAGATGGGCGCCAGCGTCGATACGGCCGCGCCGATGTTTTTCTGCAAGCCGGCCGACGCGGTGGTTGCTGATGGGGCCGACGTGCCCTACCCGTCGGCCACCAGCGACCTGCACCACGAGGTGGAGATGGTGGTGGCGCTGGGTTCCGGCGGCCGTGACGTCGACCCGGAACAGGCGTCGTCGCTCGTCTGGGGCTACGGGGTGGGACTGGACCTGACCCGGCGCGACCTGCAGGCGCAGGCCAAGGCCAAGGGCCATCCGTGGGATGTGGCCAAGGTGTTCGATCATTCGGCACCGGTCTCGGCGCTGCGCCCGGCAGCGGCAGCAGGCATCGATGCGGAGACTGTATTGCGCCTCAGCGTCAACGGCGAGTTGCGCCAGCAGGCGACCTTGGGCGAGATGGTGCATGGCGTGCCGCAGATCATCGCGGCGCTGTCGCGCCTGTTCGAGCTGAAGGCCGGCGACCTGCTTTTCACCGGCACGCCGGCCGGGGTGGCCGCGCTGCAGCGCGGCGACCGCTGCCATGCCGAGCTGGTCGGCATCGCCGACCTCGTTTCGCGCATTGTCTGACCGGTTCATGCGCTCCTGTGCACCGCCCCAGCGGTGCGCTAGAGTTGGCCCGCCATTTGGCGCAACTTCGGGGAGAAGTGCATGAGCATGCTGCAGGAATTCAAGGCGTTCGCGATGCGCGGCAACGTGATGGACATGGCGGTCGGCATTGTCATCGGCGGGGCATTCGGCAAGATCGTCAGTTCGCTGGTCAGCGACGTGATCATGCCGCCGATCGGCTGGCTCACTGGTGGCATCGATTTCTCCGCGCTCAAGTGGGTGATCAAGCCCGCCGACAACAGCAACCCTGCACACAAGGTCGCCGAGGTGGCGATCAGCTACGGCAGCTTCATCAATACCATCATCACCTTCGTCATCATCGCCTTCGCGATCTTCATGGTCATCAAGGGGATGAACCGCATGCAGAAAAAGCAGGAAGAAGCGCCTGCCGCGCCGGCAGCGGATGTGGTACTGCTCACTGAAATCCGCGATTTGCTGAAGAACAGGCCGTAACGCCCCGGCAGGGGGAGCGACTTCGATCGCTCCCCCTGTGGGCGGCCGTGACTTCTGGCCCAAGCAGGCGACGGCGCGCAAGCCATAATCGGACTTTCCCCGCGGAGTTCCCCGATGCGACGCCTTCCCCTCACCGCACTGACCGCGAGCCTCTTGCTGGCCTGCGGCATCGCCAGCGCCGCCACCACGATTTCCGCCGCCACGATCAGCACGGCCGAACAGCTGCGCGACCGCGCGATGCATGACGACACCGCCTTCCGCATCGTCAGCTCGCTCACCACGGAAGTGGGGCCGCGCCTCGCCGGGAGCGACGCCGACCTGCGCGCTCGCGCATGGGCCGTGGCGAAATTCAAGGCGCTGGGCTTCGACAAGGTCTACACCGAGCCGGTGACCTTCCCGCTCTGGCAGCGTCGCAGCGAGAGCGGCGCCATCGTGGCGCCGTTTCCGCAGCCGCTGGTACTCACCGCGCTGGGTTATTCGCCGGGCACGCCAAAGGGCGGCCTGATCGCCCAGGTGGTGAAGTTCGACGGCCTCGACGCGCTGAAGGCCGCCGCGCCGGCTGACGTGAAAGGCAAGATCGTCTATGTCGATTACCGGATGCACCGCCAGAAAGACGGCCATGACTACGGCATGGGTTCGGCCGTGCGCGTGGACGGTCCTCCGCTCGCCGCGGCGAAGGGCGCCGTCGGCTACCTGCTGCGCTCGGCCGGCACCGATGCACACCAGCGCATCGCGCACACCGGTGTGACCGGTTTCCGCGAGCACGCCCGGGCCATCCCTGCGGCCGCGTTGTCCAATCCCGATGCCGACCAGCTCGATCGCGTGTTCGCCTATGGCAAGCCGGTGACGGTGAAGCTTGACCTCGACTGCGGCGTCGTCGGCGAATACACCGGCGCCAACGTGATCGGCGAGATCACCGGCCGCAAGCATCCCGACCAAGTCGTGGCGATCGGCGGCCACCTCGATTCGTGGGATCCGGGCACCGGCGCGATCGACGATGCCGCTGGCGTCGCGATCGCGATGGCCGCCGCCAAATTGATCCGCGACCTGCCGCAGCGGCCCGACCGCACGATCCGGGTGATCGCCTTCGCCAACGAGGAGATGGGCTTGTGGGGCGGACGCGCGTACGCCGACCGGCACGCCGGCGACGTGGCGAAATTCCAGCTCGGCACCGAATCGGACTTTGGCGCCGGCCCGATCTGGCGCATGAGCGCCAGCGTGAAGCCTTCGGCGCGTGGCGCGATCGAGCAGATGGCAAAGGTGCTGGCGCCGATCGGCGTGGCCTACGACGCCACGCGTCCGGGTGGCGGCGGTTCCGATCTTTCGCAGATGCATGCCAAGGGCATGGCCGCGCTGAGCCTGACCCAGGACGGCACGCACTATTTCGACTGGCACCATACGTCCAACGACACGCTGGACAAGATCGACCCGCGGGAACTGGCGCAGAACGTGGCGGTGTACGCAGCGTTCTCCTACATGGCTGCCCAGGCTGACGGCAACTTCGGCTCCGCCGCGGGAGCCTTCGCCGACGATGGCGCGAGCGAGTAGCGGCATCCGGACTGGACCGCGACCATGATCGCGGTTCAGTCGACTGCAGGCACCATCGCGGCGCCCTTGCGCCCGAACCGCTGCTGCAAGCGGTCCATGTACAGGTAGATCACCGGCGTCAGGTACAGCGTGAGCACCTGCGAAACCAGCAGGCCGCCGACGACGGCCAGGCCCAGTGGCCGGCGCGAAGAAGCGCCCGCACCGATACCCAGCGCGATCGGCAAGGTGCCGGCGAACGCTGCCATGGTGGTCATCACGATCGGGCGGAAGCGCACGTGGCAGGCCTCGACGATGGCTTCGGCAGGCGTCATGCCTTCGACGCGCTGCCGTTCCAGCGCAAAGTCGATCAGCATGATCGCGTTCTTCTTGACGATGCCGATCAGCATCACGATGCCGACGAACGAGAACAGATCCAGCGGCGCCCGGAAAATCATCAGGGTCAGCAAGGCACCGACACCGGCGGCAGGCAGCCCGGACAAGATCGTCAGCGGATGGATGAAACTCTCGTACAGGATGCCCAGCACCAGATAGATCACGAACAGCGCCAGCATCAGCAACAGGCCCATGCCCTGCATGGATTGCTGGAACGCCTGCGCCGTGCCTTGCACGCTGCCGGTGATCGAAGCGGGCAGGTTCAGTTGCTTCATGGCGCCGCCGATCTCGTTCACCGCCTGGCTCAGGCTTACGCCGGGCGCAAGGTTGAACGATACCGTCACCGCCGGCAGCTGGCCCTGGTGGTTCACGGTGAGCGGCTGTGCCTTGCGCTGGAAGCTCGCCACGGCGCTCAGCGGCACCAGCGTGCCGGTGTTGGAGGTGACGTACAACTGCGCCAGGATCGCCGGATCGTTCTGCTGCGCGTAGTTCACCTGCAGGATCACCCAGTACTGCGTGGCCGAGCCGTAGATCGTGGACACCTGGTTCTCGCCGAAGGCGCTGCCCAGCGCGGTCTGCACCTGACGCATGGTGAGGCCCAGCGGTGCCAGCTTGTCGCGATCGACGTGCACCGCGATCGCCGGGCCATTGAGGTCGAGGTCGCTGGTGACGTCCTGGAAGCCGGGCAGCTTCGCGAATGCATCGAGTACCTTGCCCGATTCCCCGTACAGCGCCTGCAGATCGATCGACTGCAGCGTGTACTGGTACTCCGCCTTGGACTGCCGACCACCGATCTGGATCGCCGGCGGATTCTGGATATAGGCGCGGATGCCTTCCACCTTCGCAAACTTCGCCCGCAGCTCCTGGATGATCTGGTCCGGATCGAGCTTGCGCTCGCCGGCCGGTTTCAGCGTCATGAAGATCGAGCCGTTGTTGGTGGTGGTGCGCGAGCCGCCACTGCCCACCGAGGACATGAACGCGCCGACGTTCGGATCGTCCGCCACGATCGCGGCGAGCTGCTGCTGGCGCTGTTTCATGCCGGCGATCGAGATGTCGTCCGGCCCTTCCGTGTTGACGACCAGCTGGCCGGTGTCGCCGGCCGGGATGAAGTCCTTGTTGACGACCACGAACAGCAGAGCGGTGGCGACGAGGCTGGCGAAGAACACGCCGAGCGTCACCCGCGGATGCGACACCGCCCATGCCAGCGAGCGGTTGTAGCCATCACGCACGCGGTTGAAGCCCTGGTCGAACCACAGCACCACGCGCGACTTGCGTTCGTGTTCCGCATGCTTCACGTAACGGCTGCACAGCATCGGCGTCAGCGTGATCGAGACGAAGCCGGAAATCAGGATCGCCGTGCTGATCGTCACTGCGAACTCGTGGAACAGCCGGCCCACGATGCCGCCCATGAACATCACCGGCAGGAACACCGCCACCAGGGACAGCGTCATCGAGAAGATCGTGAAACCGATCTCGCTGGCGCCCTTCAGCGACGCCTCGTACGGGTCCATGCCCGCCTCGACGTGGCGCACGATGTTCTCCAGCATCACGATCGCGTCGTCCACCACGAAGCCGACCACCAGGGTCAGCGCCAGCAGCGAGAGGTTGTCCAGGCTGTAGCCGAGCGCGTACATCACGCCGAACGTGCCGATCACCGACACCGGCAACGCCAGCGCGGGAATCAGCGTGGCCGAGAGGTTGCCCAGAAAAAGATAGATCACCAGGATCACCAGCACGCCGGCCAGCAACAGGGTGTACTGCACGTCGTCCACCGAGGCGCGGATCGAGGCGGAACGGTCGTACAGCACACCGAACTTCACCCCCGGCGGCAACGTCGCCTCGAATTGCGGCAGGACCGCGCGGATGCGATCGACCGTGGCTACCGTGTTGGATCCGGGCTGGCGATCGATCGCCAGGATCACCGCGCGCTTGCCGTTGAACCAGCTCGCCACCTGGTCGTTCTGCACGCCGTCGCTGGCATGACCGAGCTGGGACAGCCGGATCGGCGCGCCGTTGCGGTACGCCACGATCAGGTCGTTGTACGGCGCGGCCGTCTGCAATTGGCCGTCCGAACTCACCTGCAGCAACTGGCGGCTGCCGTTGAGCGACCCTGTGGCAAGATTCACGTTGGCGTCGGAAATGGCCTGCTGCAGCGTGTCGATGCCGATGCCGTTGGCGGCGAGCTTGTTCGGATCGACGCTGATGCGCACCGCGTATTTCTGCGAGCCGAACACGCTTACCTGCGCCACGCCGTCGATCATGGACAGCCGCTGCGCCAGCTGGGTCTCGCCGTACTCGTCCACGGTGGACAAGGGCAGCGTGTCCGAACTCAAGGTCAGGTACAGGATCGCCTTGTCCGCCGGGTTCACCTTGCGGAAGGTGGGCGGCGTCGGCATCGTGGTGGGCAGCTGGCGCTGCGCCGCCGAGATCGCCGACTGCACGTCCTGCGCGGCCGCGTCGATGCTGCGGTCCAGCTCGAAGGTCAGCGTGATCGAGGTCGAGCCCAGCGCGCTGGTCGAGGTCATCGACGAGATGCCGGCGATGGTGGAGAACTGGTTCTCCAGCGGCGTGGCCACCGCACTGGCCATCGTCTCCGGTGAGGCACCCGGCAAACTCGCGCTCACCGAGATGGTGGGGAAATCCACGTTTGGCAGCTCGTTCACCGGCAACTTCGGATACGCGGCCACGCCGAACACCACCAGCGCGATCATCAGCAGCGCCGTCATTACCGGCCGGCGGATGCACAGGGCGGGAAGATTCATGACGCCGCTCAACCGTTGCCGGTGGCGACACGCACATGCGTGCCGTCGGTCAGCAGCATCTGCCCGTCGGTGACCACGCGCTCGCCGCCAGCCAGGCCCTTGGCGATCACCACGCGGTCGCCGCTGCCCGGACCCAGCGTGACCATGCGCTGCTGCACCGTGTCGTTGGCGTCGAGCACGAACACGAAGTTGCCGTTCGGCGAGTTCTGCAGCGCCACCGCCGGTACCGTCACCACGTTGGTGAACCGCGTGGTGGGCAGGGTCACCTGCACGAACTGGCCCGGGGTCAGGCGGTCGTCCGCATTCGGATAGCTGGCCTTGAGCTGGATCGTGCCGGTGCCGGTGTCCACCGCGTTGTTGACGAAGTCGAGCGTCGCCGCCAACGGTGCGCCGGGCGTACCGGGAATCGTGGCACTCACGGCGACCGCACCGCGTGCGGCGGCGGTCTTGACGCCGGCCAGCGCCGACTCCGGCACGGCGAAGGTGAGGTGGATCGGTCGCACCTGGTTCAGCACTACCAGGTCGGTGCTGTTTGCGCTCACCTGCGCGCCGGGATAGACCAGCGGCGCACCGGCGATGCTGTCCACCGGCGCGACGATCCGCGCGTAGCCAAGCTGGGTCTGTGCCATCTCCACCGCGGCCTGGTCCGCCTTCACCGTGGCGGCGTAGATGCCCACGTTGGCCTTGTAATTGTCGTAGTCGGTCTTCGACACGTAGCCCTTGGCCAGCAGCGGCGCGTAGCGGTGCAACACCGCCTGCGCGTTCGCCAGCTGCGCCTGATCCCTGGCGAGGTTGCCGCGCGATTGATCCAGCTGCGCCTGCAACAGGCTCGGATCGATCTTCGCGATCACCTCCCCCGCGCGCACGCGGCCGCCGGGCTTGAATGCGATCGACTGCAGCTGGCCACTCACCCGCGACTGCACGGTGACGGTGGAATACGCCTCGGCGCGACCGATCACCTGCAGCGAGAGATCGAGGTTGCCGCGCTGCGCCAGCGCGACCTGTACCGGAATCGCGGCGGGCGTTTTCACCGTGGCCGATGTGTCGCTGCCGCCCAGCCAGCCGTGCAGCATCAGGCCGATGACGGCCAGCACCGCGACGACCAGCACGAGTTTCTTCCAGGGTTTGTGCTGCATGACTTCTCTGGCCACGGGGGGCGTTGGCGCGGCGACCGCATCGTCTTGATGCAGTGTTGCCATGTAATGTCAGGATGGCATCAGGCGATCCAACCCAGACGCAACGCGCGTCCGACGGATCCGTTGACTGTCATGACATATTCTGCGCCTTCCTGCAGGCACGATGACCGGGACCGATGGCACATGACAGCGGCGCCGAACCCGCCAGAAACCGGTTATCTGCCGCGATCGGGCGCCGTCTCGGCAGCATCCAGCGCCTGCAGGTTTTCCTTGATGCGATCGAGCACGCCCAGCGCCTGGCGCAGCTCGTCGTACTCGATGCCCCGGCTGGCATCCTTGCGCAGATCGCGCGCGATCAGCTCCATGTCGCCGACGATCACCCGGGCCTGCTCGGTGACGTAGAGCCGCCAGGCGCGCCGGTCGCGCGGGTCAGGCCGGCGCTCGACGAAGCCGGCCGCCTGCAGCCGATCGATCACCCGGCCCACCGCGATCGGCTCCATCTCCAGCAGTTCGGCCAGCTCGGTCTGGCGCAGGCCTTCGCGGTGGTACAACATCTTGGTGGCACGCCACTGCGCCCGGGTCAGGCCGAATTTCACCGCGCGCCGGTCGAAGTGCTTGCGGAACAGCAAGGTCACGTCGTTGAGCAGATAGCCGAAGGAAAGGTCTTCCGTTTTTGCCATGATCTTGTCGCCACCCGAGCCGTTCGAAGCCTGGTCGAAGCATAAGCCGCCCTACGCCACGAAGCCATGCCTCTGAAAATCGTCACTGCCGACATCACCACGCTTGCCGTCGATGCCATCGTCAACGCGGCCAACCCGGGCCTGCTCGGCGGCGGCGGCGTGGATGGCGCGATCCACCGCGCGGCCGGACTGGCGCTGCTGGAAGCGTGCCGCCGACTGCCGGAGTCTTCGCCGGGCGTGCGCTGCCCCACCGGCGAGGCACGCATCACGCCGGGATTCGATCTGCCGGCGCGCCACGTGATCCACACCGTAGGGCCGGTCTGGCACGGCGGCAGGCAAGGTGAGCCCCTGCTGCTGGCGCGCTGCCATCGCAACGCGATGCGACTGCTGCGCGAACGCGGCCTGCGCACGATCGCGTTTCCCGCGATCAGCTGCGGAGCCTACGGCTACCCGGTCACGCTGGCCGCCACGGTGGCGGTGGCCACGCTGCGCGATGAACTCGGCCACGAAGAGGCGATCGGGATCACCTTGTGCTGTTCCAGCGAAACCGTCCGCGGCGTTTTCCAGCGCGCGCTGGACGCGACGCCGCACGACGGGGAGCCGCTCAGTGCAACTTGAAGGGGTATAGCGGCGGCAGCGCTGCATCGCCCTGACCCGGCGCGGCGCTGCGCCACACGAAACCTCGCCGGAATGCCTCGACCAGATCGACGCCGGAATCACCGCTGTTCATCGGCACACCCGCGTAGTGGCGTTGTTGCAGAGCTTCAATCGCCGCGCGTTGCGGAACATCCTCAAGCGCCGCGAACAGCTCGCCCAGATGCTGGATACCCGGGCGTTCCGCGCGCGCCCAGGCCAGCAGGCAGCGGACCTGGGCCGCCACATCGCTGCCACGCGCCGCGGCGAGGAAGGCAAGCTGGGCCTGACGCGTGCTGGCAAGTACCGCCGTCGGGTCAACCTTGGGCGCCCGGCGGCCACGTCGACCCCACAACCACCATGCCAACAGACTGCCCACCCACAACGCGATGCTGCCCAGCGCGATCCAGCGCCACGGCGTCGGCGCAGGCCCCGATGACGGTGCATTGGCCATGGCGGCACCCGACGAAGTCGACGCCGGGACAGCAGGCTGCGCCGTGCCGCCACCGATCGCCGGCAGCACGGTGACGCTGCGCGCGGGAATCTGCGCCACTTCCATCTTGTCGGTGAGCACGTTCCACCACTTCAAGGTGGTCGCCGGTATCGTCAACCTGCCCGGACGTTCGGGC
>Ga0134128_10000952_pt1 | contig 39174 bp, 38 predicted proteins | sample KB31754_FD_96462 | JGI IMG/M metagenome (GOLD analysis project Ga0134128, IMG submission 96462) | Terrestrial soil microbial communities with excess Nitrogen fertilizer from Kellogg Biological Station, Michigan, USA - KB3-175-4 | ecosystem: Environmental > Terrestrial > Soil > Unclassified ...
CAGAAATATTTCCAGCGCGGGATGAGCCCCTTCGAATTGCCGACAACCAGCTTCAGGTAATCGTCGTAGAAGCCGATGAGGCCGTACGCGAAGGTCACTCCGAGCACCGTCCAGACGAACCGATCCGAGAGGTCCGCCCAGAGGAGTGTCGCAACGAGGACCGCGGCGAGGATGAGCGCACCGCCCATCGTCGGAGTGCCGGCCTTGGGCAGGTGCGACTTCGGGCCATCGTTCCGCACGACCTGCCCGATCTGATAGCGCGAGAGCTTCGCGATCATCGCGGGGCCGGCAATGAGCGAGAAGGCGAGCGCCGTGACCGCCGCCAGAATGGCGCGCAGCGTCTGATAGTGAAAGACGTTGAAGCCCGAGTAGGCGGCCGTCAGATGCTGTGTGAGCCAGTACAGCACGGCTACCTCACCGTCAGCGCGGCGACGACGCGCTCGAGCCGATTGACGCGCGAGCCCTTGACCAGCACCGAAGCCTCCCGCGGCAGCGCACGATCCAGGGCGCGGGCAAGCGCTTCGGTGTCCGGATACCATTCGGCGCCCGTGCCGAAGCTTTCGACGGCGAGTTGCGCGAGCTCACCCGTTGCGCAGAGTCGCTCGACGCCGCGATCGCGCGCGTAGGCGCCGATCTCGGCGTGGCTCGCGCGTGCGAACTCGCCGAGCTCCCCCATGTCCCCGAGCACGAGCCACTTCGGCCCCTCGAGCTCGACGAGCACGTCGATACCCGCGCGCACCGAGCTCGGATTCGCATTGTAGGAATCGTCGATCAGCCAGGCGCCGCTGCGCGCCCGTTTCAGCTGCAGACGGCCCTGCACCGGGCGCATCGCGGCGAGTCCCGCACGCACATGCTCGAGGCCGGCGCCGGCGACGCTCGCCGCTGCCGCGGCGCACAGCGCATTCGCGACGTTGTGTCTGCCGGCGAGCTTCAGCTCGATCGGCGTCCGCCCCCGCGCGCATTCGAGGGTGAAGCGCGTACGGAACTCACCCTCGGCGATGTCCGCGCGCATGTCGCGGGCCGTGTAATCCGCCCGCGCCTCAAGCGCGAACGTGACGATCCGCGCCCGCGTGAGCGTGCGCCAGAGCGGCGCGAACGCATCGTCCGCGTTGATGACGGCGGTGGCCGCCGGCGCGAGACCTTCGACCATCTCGCCCTCGGCGCGTGCGACGCCCTCGAGGCTGCCGAAGCCTTCGAGGTGCTCCGCGCCCGCATTGGTGATCAGTCCGATGCTCGGGCGCGCGAGCGCAACGAGGCTCGCCACCTCGCCCGCGCGGTTCGCGCCCGTCTCGATCACCGCGAACCGGTGCTCGGGCTCGAGGCGCAGCAACGTGAGCGGCACGCCGATGTGATTATTGAGGTTTCCGCGCGTTGCGAGGCAGGCGCCGGCTTGCGCGAGAATCGCCGCGGTCATCTCCTTCACGGTCGTCTTGCCGTTGCTGCCGGCGACGCCGACGAGCGGAATGTCGAACTGCGAGCGCCAGGCGCTCGCCGCCCGCGAGAGCGCCGCCTGAGTGTCGGGGACGACGATGCGCGCGAGCGTTGCTCCGCCGCCTGCACGAGCTGCCCCGCCGCTGCGATCGTCGCTGCGCACGCTGGCCTCATCGACCACGGCCCCGGCCGCGCCGGCTGCCGCCGCGGTCGCGAGGAACTCATGACCGTTGAATCGCGGGCCGCGCAGCGCGATGAAGAGCTCGCCCGTCTGCAACGTGCGCGTGTCCGTGGAGACGCCGGCATACGCGCGGTCGGCTCCTTCGAGCCGTCCGCCGCAGGCCGCGGTGAATGCGGCGAGCGTGCGGGTGGGCGGCGCCATCATGGGGGTGCGCCGCGCCATCATGCGCGTCCCCCACGCTGCGAGAAGAAGGCGCTCGCGACCGCCTGGTCGCTGAAGGGCCGGCGCTCACGGCCGACGATTTGATACTCCTCGTGGCCCTTGCCGGCGATCAGCACCACATCGCCCGCCGCAGACCGAGAGAGCGCATCGTTGATTGCGCCCGCACGGTCGTGCTGCACGCGAACCGCGCCTTCGGCAGATTCGATTCCCTCGAGAATATCCGCCACGATCCGTCCCGGGTCCTCCGTGCGCGGGTTGTCGTCGGTGACGATCACTTCATCGGCGAGCTCATGGGCGGTGCGCCCCATGGGCGCGCGCTTGCCGCGATCGCGATCGCCGCCACAGCCGAAGACTACTCGCAAAGCGCCCGAGCAGTGCGACCGTGCGGCGTGCAGCGCCTTCGCGAGCGCATCGGGCGTGTGTGCGTAATCGACGATCGCGAGAGGATCGCTATCGTCGCCACGGATGATTTGCATGCGACCCGGCGGTGCGGAACATTGACCGAGCACGCTGACCGCGCGCTCGAGGGGCACATCGAGCGCAAGCAGCACGCCGAGCACGGTGAGCAGGTTCTCGACATTGAAATCGCCGAGCAGCGGCGCCGCGACGCTTGCGGCACCCCAGCTCGAAGCGAGCGTGAAGCCGAGACCTGCCCGCTCGAGCCGCACGTCGCGCGCCCAAAGATGCTCCACGGCGCGGCCGAGGCTGCTCGAGCCGCGCTCGACTGGCTGTCGCCCCGTGAGGATCAGGCGCCCCACCGCATGCTCGAAGCGCCGCGCGAGCTCACGCCCGAATGCATCGTCGACATTGACGATCCGCGCGGCGAGGTCGCTCTCGAACAGCCGGGCCTTCGCCGCACCGTACGCCTCCATCGAGCCGTGGAAGTCGAGGTGATCGCGAGTCAGATTGGTGAAGGCGGCAGCTCGGAAGCGCACCCCGTTCACTCGGCCCTGCGCGAGTGCGTGCGATGAGACCTCCATCGCGACGCAGTCCGCACCGAGTGCGCGCAGAACGGCGAGCTGCCGGTGCACGGTGATGGCATCGGGGGTCGTCAGGTCGAGCGCCGTGATCGAGCCCGGCAGGCCGCATCCGAGCGTGCCCAGATAACCGCTGCGCCGGCCGACTGCGGTCAGCGCCTGCGCGGTCAGGTACGCGCAGGTCGTCTTGCCATTTGTTCCGGTGAAGCCCGCAATGGCGAGGCCTTGAGAAGGGGCATCGAAGAAGCGGTCCGCGATCGTACCCGCCCGCGCTGCGAGTCCGGGCACCGGCGCGATGAATACCGTCCCGGCATCGAGCGCCTTCCGCACGCGCAGCGGCAGGCTCTCCAGCATGCGCGCGGCCGGCGCTCCGCTCTCATACAAAATCGCGCGCGCCCCGCGCTCTAGCGCTTGCTCCGCGAATTCGAGCCCGTGTCGCGAGCCGCCCGAGCACGCGAGAAATAGAGCACCGGCACTCACCGAGCGGCTGTCGAGCGTCACATCGCTCACCGCCACCCCGGCCGGCAGCGCGGCAAATCCCGCCGTGAGCTCGGCGAGCGAGCGCTCCTTCGCGAATGCGCTCATCTGACAGCCACCCCGTGCGCACTGCGGTGTGCTGCGATCCTCGCGGAGCCTCGAGCCCCGCTCGCCGCTCGGGCGCCGCTCGCGGCCTCACTCGTGTTGCGCACGCTTTGGATGGGCGCCGGCTGCTCATCGGCCGGCACGCTGATCGCCTCATCGGGTGGCACGCCGAGCAGGCGCAGCGCGCCGCCCACGACGGCCGAGAACACCGGCGCCGAGACCTTCCCGCCCTGATGCTCGCCCGCGCTCGGCTCATCGATCACGACGACTGCGGCGAGCCGCGGATTGCTCGCCGGCGCAATGCCTGCGAACACGGACATGTAGCGATTGGTCGAGTAGCCGCCCGCGGTGGCGATCCACGCGGTGCCCGTCTTGCCGGAGACGCGATAGCCCGGAATGGCCGCCTTTCGTCCGGTCGCGCCCTCCTGCTCAACGACCGACTCGAGCATCCCGATCAGCTCGCGGCAGACGTGTGAATCGAGCACGCGCACACCCGCGGGCGGTTGATCCACACGCAGAAACGTCACGGGGCGACTCAAACCCGACGATCCGATCGTCGCGTAGGCGTGCGCAAGTTGCAGCGGCGTCACCGAGATGCCGTAGCCATGCGACATCGTCACGATCCCGATCGGGCGCCAGTGCGCATAGTCGCTCAGCAATCCCGCGGACTCGCCCGGAAAGCCGCTCGTCGTCACGTGCCCGAAGCCGACACCGGCGAGCGTCGTCCAGATGAGCTTCGGGGGCAGCGCGAGCGCGATGTGCGCCATGCCGACGTTCGAGCTCATCGCGAGGATCGTCGCGATGTTCACGCGCCCGAGATCGTGCTCGTCTGGGAAGATGTGCGAGCCGACCTTGATGTACCCCGGCGAGGTGTCGATGATCGTGTGATCGTTGAACTTGCCCGTGGCGAGTGCGGCGGCGACGAAGAACGGCTTCATCGATGATCCGGGCTCGAGGATGTCGGTCGCCGCCCGATTGCGATAGAGATCGGGCTCCATCTGGTCGCGGTCGTTCGGATTGAACGTCGGCTGGTCGACCATCGCGAGGATCTCGCCCGTGCGCACATCGAGGATGACGATCGAACCTGCCCGCGCGCGCTGGTCGCGCACCGCTCGCTTGAGCTCGCGGTAGGCGAGGTACTGCAGCCTCAGATCGAGCGAGAGCACGAGGTCGCGCCCGGGCCGGGCCGGACGGATGCTCTCCACGTCCTGCACGATGCGGCCGTAGCGGTCCTGGATCACGCGCTTTGCGCCGTACTCGCCCGCGAGCCAGTGATCGAAGGCGAGCTCGAGCCCCTCCTGTCCTCCGTCGTCCACGTCCGTGAAGCCGAGCACGTGACCGGTCACCTCACCGGCGGGGTAGTAGCGCTGGTACTCGCGCGAGAGATAGACGCCCGGAATCTGCAGCGCCTTCACATGCTCGGCCTGCGCCGGCGGCAAGTGTCGCGCGACGTAGAGGAACTCGCGGTCGAGATTGCTCGTGACTCGACGCGCAAGGCTCGCCGCATCGAGATGCAGCGCCACGGCGAGTTTCGGAATCTGATCGGATGCGAGCGCGATCTGTTTGGGATTCACCCACACCGAATCGACCGGCGTGCTCACCGCGAGCGGCTCGCCATACCGATCGGTGATCATGCCGCGGTGCGCGGCGATGCTCACCACGCGCGAGAAGCGCGCATCGCCCTGACCGGCGAGGAACCCGTGATCGACGAGCTGCAGATTCACGGCCCGCCAGGTCAACCCGACGGCGGCCGCCGCGAGCAGCCCGAACGTGAAGTAGGCTCTCCATCGAAAGGAGCGCGGCGCATCGTCGCGGGAGGATTGGCGCGCTTTTCGACTCATCTGCGTGCCTCGCTCCATTCTTCCGTCATGGCGAGACGAGGCGGATAGCCTGCGGCGGCGGGGTCGTCATGTGCAGCTTCGTGCGTGCGACGTTCTCGACGAAAGCGTGCGTCGACCACGCGCTCTGCTCGAGCTGCAGCTGGCCCCACTGGATGTCGAGGTTATCGCGCTGCGCTTCGAGCGCCTCGAGGCGTACGAAGAGCTCGCGCGCACGATGCTTGCAATCGATCGCGCCCGCCGCCGATGCGAGCACCGCGATCCACAGGAGCGGCACGAGGATCGCGAGACGGCGTCTGCCAGTCATGCGAGCTTCTCGGCGCCGCGCAGCAGTGCGCTGCGCGCGCGCGGATTGCGGGCACATTCGGCCGCGCTCGGGCGGGTCTTGCGGCCGATGAGGGCGAGACGCGGCCGCGCCTCGTGCGGAACCTGCGGCAGCGTTGCGAGCGCCGGATCGACGCTCGACGCACGCTTGAGGAAGCGCTTGACGACCCGATCCTCGATCGAGTGAAAGCTGATTGCCGCGAGCCGTCCCCCGGTCGCGAGCACGTCCAACGCGGCGGCGAGGCCCTTCTCGAGCTCGCGGAGCTCGTCGTTCACGTGCATGCGCAGCGCCTGGAACGTGCGCGTCGCCGGGTGCTTGCCGGGCTCGCGCGTCGGCACGGCGCGTGCAACGAGCGCGGCGAGCTCCGCGGTGCCGCGCAGCGGCGCTTTGCGCCGCGCATCGACGATCGCCTGCGCTACGCGGCGCGCATACCGCTCTTCTCCCAGGGTGGCGATCACTTCGCGAATCTCGTCGAGGCTCGCCCGAGCGAGCCAGGCCGAGACGGGTTCCCCGCGTGTCGGGTCCATGCGCATGTCGAGCGGACCGTCCGCGCGGAAGCTGAAACCGCGGCGCGGGTCATCGAGCTGGGGCGAGGAGACGCCAAGGTCGAACAGCACGCCGCGGCACGGGCGCGTGCCCGCATCATGCGACACCAGCTCGCGAAGCGCAGAAAACGGCGCGTGGACGAGCGTGAGGCGCACTTCGTCTGCGAAGCGGCGGCGACCGGCCTCGATCGCCTGCGGGTCGCGATCGATCGCGAGCAGGCGGCCCTCTCCACCCAGGGCCGCGAGTATCCGTGCCGCGTGGCCTCCGCGCCCGAACGTCGCATCGACATAGTAACCACCCGCCTCGAGGCGAAGGAGAGCCAGCGCTTCATCGACGAGCACTGGCTCGTGCGAGTGCTCGTTGTCATCCACGGACCGAAGCGGCTCGAGACCGCCCCCTTTGAAGTGCTGCGTTGTTGCCGGACGGTGGCTCGCTCGCGCCGAGCCCTCGTCTCCCGTTGTTCCCCGCTCGAACGCGCGCTACAGCGACAGCGAATCGAGCAACGACGGCAAGTCGGTCGTGGCCTCCTCGCTCTTCAGCCAGAACGTGCGCCGGTCCCCCCAGCGCCCCTCGTCCCAGAGCTCGAAGCGATTGCCCTGACCGATCAACATGCCGTGCCGCCCGAGGCCTGCGAATTCGCGCAGCTCGGGCGGCAAAAGAAATCTTCCGTGCCCATCGAGCTCGACGTCGGTTGCATGGCCCACCATGAGCCGTTGCAGCCGACGCGATTGCGGGTGCAGGCTCGGCAGGCTCATCAGCTTGCGTTCGGTCTGCTCCCAGTCGGGCAGGGGGTAGATGAGGAGGCACTGGTCGCGATCGACCGTCACGACGAGTCGGCCCTGGGCGCGCTCTTGGATGGCGTCGCGGTACCGGGTGGGCATCACCATCCGGCCTTTGTCGTCCAGCGTGACCTTTGTTGCACCGCGGAACACGTCGTTGGAGGCGGGACTTGCCCACTTCCCCCCACTTTCTCCCACCTGTCGCCACTATAGGAATGCGCGCCAGGTTAAGTCAATGGGATTCAGTGAGAAATTCGTCGCACTCACAACGACTTATGGTGAATTCGTTCCATGTACACCAGTTCGAAAATACACTCTGCTTGGCAATCAGGTGGTTGCCTGGGATACCTCATACAGTAGGTAACGAGACGCACGGCTGGGCGCGCGAGTCGTCGCCCGGGGAGCCGTCCACGCCACCGAGCGCGATGGGAGCCGGCCTGTAAGCCGGGTTCTGTCGAGGGCAATCATTCCTCTGGGACCCGCGTCGCCGCGGGCCTCGAGCGGCCTACCCGGAAGCGCGTGTGAACAACGCTGCGCCCTTGCGGGTGCTGCTTCCCTATTTGGCCTTGCTCCAGGTGGGGTTTGCCGTGCCGCCGCGTGTTGCCACCGGCGCGGTGCGCTCTTACCGCACCGTTTCACCCTTGCCGTTCCGCGCACGCGGCGCGGACTTGGGCGGTCTGCTCTCTGTTGCACTTTCCGTGGGCTCGCGCCCCCCAGGCGTTACCTGGCACCTCGTTCACCGGAGCCCGGACTTTCCTCCACTCCCGCGCAGCGCAAGCCGCTCGAGAACAGCGATTGCCCGGCCGACTCCCGCTCGCAAGATATAGGCGAACGCGCGCAAGCTCAATGGTCGTGCACCCACGCTTGAAGACAAACACTCACGCTTCGTCCGGGGCGTCTTTCGTGAGCTGTATCGCGAGCGCATACGCCTCGCTGCGCGTCGTGCCGGCGAGCTGCGCGGCGATCGCTGCGGCTCTCGCGGGCGGCAGCTCGCGCGCAAGCAGCTCGATCGCGCGGCGCAGGAGCCGCTCATCGCGCGTCCGCGCCCGAGGCGGAGCCCCTGCGACGACGAGCGTGATTTCCCCGCGCTCGAGGCTCTCCTCCGCGCGCGCGCGCGCGGCGAGCTCCCCGAGCGTCTCGCGATAGAAGGTCTCGTGCGCCTTGGTGAGCTCGCGCGCGAGGGCGGCGCGGCGCTCCACGCCGAAGACCGTTGCAAATTCAACGAGTGTATCGGCAATGCGATGCGGCGCCTCGAAGAAGACCAGCGTGCGCTCCTCGCCGGCGAGCGCGGCGAGCCGCTCGCGACGCTCGGCGCCACCGGCGGGCAGAAAACCCTCGAAGCAGAAGCGCTCGAGCGCAAGCCCCGCGCCCGCGAGCGCGGCGATGACTGCGGAGGGCCCGGGAATGGGCCGCACTTCGATGCCGGCCGCAATCGCCGCGCGGACGAGCTCGGCGCCCGGATCGGACAGCAGCGGCGTACCGGCATCGCTCACGAGCGCGATCACCGCTCCGGCCCGCAGCTTCTCGATGAGCTCGGCGGCGCGGCGATTCTCGTTGTGCGCGTGGAGCGATGTGAGCGGCCGGGACACCCCGAGCGCCTGCAGTAGCCCGCGCGTGCGCCGGGTGTCCTCGGCCGCAATCAAATCTGCCGAGGCGAGGCTCTCCCGAGTGCGCGCGCTCACATCGCCTAGATTGCCGATCGGGGTCGCAACGACATCGAGCCGCCCGCGGGAGCCGGCCCTCGCGCGCACGGCGCGGGCATCCTCGCCGTCGGCAGCATCAGCGGTGGCCTCGGCGGCGCGGGCGTCGGCGGTCTCGGCGCCTCGGGCGGCGCCGGCGCCTCTGCCGGCGCTGGCGTTGTGCTTCCGGGACGCCCCCCGCGGGGTCGATCTTCTTCTCATGGTCTTGCTCGCTTGCGAATATGCCCCGAAATTCCGCACCGCGCCCGATGTCCGCGCCGGAGTGCCTATAATCGGCGGCTCCTGCGGGCATCCTGCCCGCCCCGACGAAGCACATCAACCGAGGCACTCGGCAATGATTCGAGCATGGACACCGCTCGTACGAGGCTGCGCCGCACTGTGCGCGCGAATCTGCGCCACATCGACGGTGTGCGAGCGCGCGACACCGCACCTGGGCAGCTGCAAGGTGCTGTCGATGCTGTCGGTGCTCGCCGCGGGTCTTCTGATTCTCTCCTCATGCGCGACACAGCCGACCGAGACGCCGAGCGGCACGGCGCAGGCGCCCGCTCCACCTCGAGTCGGCGCGCCGAGTCCGCAACGGAACCGCACGGGCACCCCTGCCGGACCGGCGCAAAACCGCGCCCCCGGGGCCGTGTCTCACGTGGCTGTACTTCTGCCGCTCAGCGGCAGGCAAGCGGGTGCCGCTGCGACGATCCGCGACGGTTTTCTCACCGCCTACTACGTGAGTCCTTCCGCCGGTCGGCCGCTCGTGCGCCTCTATGACACGGGCTCGCAGAGCGTGGCGCAGGCCGTGGACAGCGCTGTGCGCGCCGGTGCCGTCTTCATTGTCGGCCCTCTGACGCGCGAGGAAGTTGCCGCCGCCGCGCAGCTTCCCGCGCCGCGCCCACCGATCCTCGCCCTCAACTTTCTGCCCGCAGGCGCCGAGAGCCCCGGTGGTTTCTATCAATTCGCGCTCTCGCCCGAGGACGAGGCGCGCGACGTCGCGCAGCGCATTCTCGCAGACGGACATCGCCGCGGAGTTGCAGTCGCCCCCGACGGGGAGTGGGGTAGCCGCGTGCTCACGGCGTTTCGCGAGACGCTGACCGCCGGCGGCGGCATGCTGCTCGCGGCCGCCCGCTTCGATCCGCTCGCCACGAGCTATCAGCCCGCGATCACGGACGTGCTGCGGATCGACGAGAGCACCGCGCGATTCAAACGCCTCGAATCGATCGTCGGCGGCAGGCTTCAGTTCCAGCCGCGCCGGCGCGCGGACATCGAATTCATCTTCGCGCCGAGCTCGGCCTCCACATCGCGCCTGCTGACGCCCCAACTCAAATATTTCTTCGCCGGGAACCTGCCGACGTACGCCACCTCCGAGGCGTACGAGCCGAATCCGACGGCGGATGAGGACCTCGAGGGCTTGCAAGTTCCCATCATGCCGTGGCTGCTCGGAAGTGGCCTCGCCGACAGCGTCCGCCTCGCGGCGAGCGCCGCCTGGCCCGCGGGCGGCCCGCCCCGCGATCGCCTGTTTGCATTCGGCTTCGATGCGTATCGATTGATGATGGCACTGCGCGCAGCGCCCCCCGTCACCGGCGGGCAGGCTCCGAGCCTGCGCTCGATCTCGCTCGAAGGACTGACGGGTGAGCTGACGCTCGATCCGACGGGGCGCGTGCACCGCGGCCTCGAGTGGGCCCAGGTGCACGACGGCCAGCCGCGACTGCTGCCAAGCACCCCCGCCGCAAGCCACTGATGAGTCTCGATCGTCGCGAGCTTGGCGCGGCGGCGGAGGAGATCGCGGCCGGATATCTCGCGGCGCACGGCGCGGAGATTCTCGAGCGAAACTACCGGCGCCGGCTCGGCGAGCTCGACGTGATCGCGCGCGAGGGCGATACGCTCCTCATCGTCGAAGTCCGCACGCGCTCGACGAGCGCCTACGGAGGCGCGGCAGCGAGCATCGATGGCCGCAAGCGCCGCCGCATCGTGCGCGCCGCGCAGCAGCTCCTTCAGCAGCGCCGCACGTTCGCGGGTCTTGCGGTCCGCTTCGATGTCGTGGTGGTCTCGAACGCAGAAACGGCCGCGCCGACCGTGGAGTGGATCCGGCACGCGTTCAGTGCTGCGGACTGAGACGGCGGATCGAGCCTCATCGACGGTCGCTTTACTTGACGACTTTCAACTGCGGCCGCGTGCGGTTGCCATCCTCGGGCTGAGTCGGCTTGGTCGGCGGCTCGGGTCCCATGTCCTCCGTCGAGAACACCATGCCCTCGCCCGTTTCGCGCGCATAGATGCCGAGCACGGCGCTGACGGGGAAACGCACGTGGTGCGAGACGCCGGAGAAGCGCGTGTCGAGCTCGATCCAGTCGTTGCCGAGATTGAGCCGCGGGGCGGCGCCGTAGCTCAGATTGAGCACGATCTTGCCGTCCTTGACGTACGCGCGCGGAACGTCGACACCCGTGCGCTCGGCATCGACGATGATATGGGGCGTGTGGCCGCTGTCGGTCATCCACTGGTGCATCGCGCGCAGCAGATACGGACGCTTGGGCCTCGAGGATTCGGACACGGCTCGGCTCGGCTTCAGAAGGGACGCATTTCCTGTTCCGCGTCTGTGAGGCTATCGCGAAACGCGCGCCGCGAAAACACCAGTCCTGCGTATTTGATGATCGGCTGGCCCGTCTCGCGGGGCAGGTCGACCTCGTAGCGCGGCAGCCGCCATAGCACGGGCGCGATCGTCGCATCGACCAGCGAAAACTCGTCGGAGAGGAAATACGGCTTCATCCGGAACAGCTCGACACTCTGCAGAATCGTATCCCGCAGCACCTTCTTCAGCTTCGCCGCGTGCTTCTTGTCGGCCTCGCGATCGATTTCGGCGAGCAGCCCGTACCAGTCGCGCTCGATGCGATAGAGCGCGAGGCGGAACTGGGCCCGGGTGACCGGATCGCTCGGCATGAGCGGGGGATGCGGAAAGCGCTCATCGAGGTACTCGATGATCACCCTCGAGTCGTACAGGACGAGGTCCCGATCGACGAGCGTCGGAACGCTGTGGTACGGATTGAGATCGAGCAAATCCTCGGGAATCGAGCCGGGCTCGACGTTCACGATGTCGAGACTGATCGACTTCTCGGCGAGCACGATCCGGGTGCGATGGCTCCACGGGTCGCTCGGCGCCGAGAACAGCGTCATGATCGAACGTCGGCTCGACACTCCCGCTCCCGAGTGCTTCAGGCTCAGGGGCACGCGCCGTCGGTCACGAGGCGTGCGCCCTGCTCAGTGGACGTCTTTCCAGTATTCCTTCTTGAGCAGATACGCAAGCCAGGTGAACACGAGCAGGAACAGCACCACCCAGACGCCGAGCGCGCGCCGATGTGCCTGTGCCGGCTCCCCGACATAGTCGAGGAAGTTCACGAGGTCCCGCACGAAACTGTCGTACTGCTCACGAGTCAGGCTCCCTGTTGCGACCATCTCGAAATGGTCGAAAACCTGCTCCTTGGTCCCGTCGCTGTTCGTCACGGTCTTGAAGACGGCGCGCTTCAGACCCTCGAGCTCGGAGAGCACATCCGGCATCGCCGTCGTCGGCAGCTGCAGGTTGTTGGCGCCCGTCGTCCGCGAGGGATCGACATAGAACGTCGTCAGGTACCGATAGAGGTAATCCGTCCCACGCTCGCGAGCCATGAGCGACAGGTCGGGCGGCTGCTTGCCGAACCATGTCACCGCATCCTGCTCGGGCATCGCCGTGCCGATATAGTCGCTCGCCTTGTGCGTCGCCGGGACGAGATACTTCTGCAGCAAATTGGGCGGGATCTGCAGGTCCTGGCCAATCCGCGAATAGCGCATGTACTTCAACGAGTGGCAGCCGTTGCAGTAATTGAGAAAGTCGCGTGCGCCGCGCTGCAGCGAGGCGAGGTCCGAGACGGAATTGCCGGACCGCCAACTCTCCCAATTCGAGCCGAACGCCTCGGCGGAGGCGGACTCGGATGAGGCCGCACCCGAGGAGGCAGCCTCGGATGCCGCACTCGCCGGCGTGGCCGCTGCCGAGCCGAGCAGCACCGCGAGTGCGATCGCCGCGGCGGTCCGGGCGAGGCGCATGGAGCTCAAATGATCAGGGCGCATGGGCACGGAACCTGAGCCGCTCGGGTAGCGGCTTCATGCGATCGATGCGGGTGTACCACGGCATCAATACGAAATACGCGAAGTAGAGCACCGTGCAGACCCGCCCGAGGAGCACGTACACCGGATCGGGCGGATGCAGGCCTGCGTACATCAGGCCGAAGAACGAAATCACGAAGAGCGCCAGGAAGGTTCGCGAGATCCAGCCCTTGTAGCGCATCGACTTCACGGGCGAGCGATCGAGCCAGGGCAGGAAGAAATATGCCACGATGGCGAGCAGCAGGAGCAGTGCGCCGAGACGCTGATTGGGAATCCCGCGCAGGATCGCGTAGTACGGGGTGAGATACCACGACGGGGTGACATCCGGCGGAGTCGATAACGGGTTCGCCATCTCGAAGTTCGCCGGCTCGAGGAGGTAGCCGCCGAAGGTAGGCACGAAGAACACGACGATCGCGAACAGCACCAGGAAGACGCCGACGCCCACCATATCCTTTATCGTGTAGTACGGATGGAATGGGATGCCGTCGATCGGATGGCCATCGGGTCCCAAGTGATCCTTGATCTCGATGCCGTCGGGATTGCTCGAGCCGGTGCGGCGCAGCGCGACGAGGTGCAGCAGCACCAGCAACAACAGCGCAAGCGGTACTGCGACGACGTGCAGCGCGAAGAAGCGATTGAGCGTCGCATCGGCAATGCCGTAATCGCCCCGGATCCACTCGACGAGCCCGGGGCCGATTCCCGGAATCGTGCCGAACACATTCGTGATCACCTGCGCCGCCCAGTAGGACATATTCCCCCAGGGCAGGACATAGCCGAAGAACGCCTCCGCCATCAGCGCGAGGTACACGAACATGCCGACGATCCACAGAAGTTCCCGCGGCGCCTTGTAAGACCCGTAGAGCAGCGCCCGGAACATGTGCAGATACACGACGAGGAAGAAGGCGGATGCGCCGGTCGAGTGCAGGTAGCGGATCAGCCACCCGTAGTCGACCTCGCGCATGATGAACTCGACGGAGTTGAAGGAGGTGGTATCTCCCACCTTGTAGAACATGGTGAGGAAGATGCCCGTGAACAGCTGCAGCGCGAGCACGAGCAGCGAGAGCACGCCGAAGTAGTACCAGAAGTTGAAATTCTTCGGAGCGTAGTATCCCGTCAGCTGATCGGAGATGAACTCCTCGATGGGGAAGCGCTTGTAGAACCAGGCGCGCAGCCGTCCGGTCTTGACGGCGGGAGCCCCGGGGGGATGCACTTCCACGCTCATACCTCATCCACTCCGATCACGAGCTTGCGGGATCCGGCGAAAGCGTACGGCGGTACGCGCAGATTCACCGACGCGGGGGAGCCCTCGAACACGCGGCCGGCGAGATCGAATCGCGAGCCGTGGCACGGACACAACCAGCCGCCCGGCCAGTATGCGCCGATCTCCGGGTCCCGCGGCTCGAAGTGAGCCTTCGGCAGGCAGCCGAGGTGCGTGCACGTGCCGATGAGCACGAGATAGTCGGCCGTGCGCGAGCGCAGCGGATTCGCCGCGTACGACGGCTGCTCCGATTCCGTCGATCCCGGGTCCTTGAGCAGCCCCTGATGATTTGCGAGCGTCGCAATCATCTCGGCGGTCCGGTGCACCACGTAGATCGGCTGCTTGCGCCACACGGTGACCGTCATCTGACCGGGCTCGAGCTGCGCGAGATCGAGCTCGGTGGGCGCACCGAGTGCCTGCGCGCGCTCCGAGGGCATCCACGAGGCGATGAAAGGAGCGGCGGCGAACGCAACGCCCATCACTCCCGTCGCCGCCGTCGCAACCAGCAGAAGCCTGCGTCGACTCTCATCAATAACGAGCTCATCGGTGACGACACCGGTATCCGCCATCTACGGCAACTCCTCGTGGCCTGCGGCCAGGACTATGGAGGGGCGGCCGCGCCGACCCCGCAGCTATCATTGAGGGCAGCCGCCTTCCTGGACTCGCGGGAGCGGCGCATTATACACAACCGAAGCTCACGTTCTGCCCCGTCCGCGCACCTCATCACGATGAAGACCCTCGCACGCGCTTTGATCTTCTTGGGCGCATCGGTGGTGAGCGGACTCGCGCTTGCGTTCCTACTCGTCGCCTGGCATCCCGAACTCATCCGCCGTGCGGCGCCCGCACCCCCCGCAACGCGGGACTCGAACGCGGTTCGCGAAGGCGCCACTGCGACGGCGGCGAGCTCGGATGCAAACGAGCCACGCACCACGCCTGCCGAGAGCTCACCGCCCGCGCGCGCTCCCGGCGAGTCTGTCCGGCGCATCAAGGGTCCGGTGCGAGTGACCTACGCCGATGCGGTCGAGCGCGCAGCACCCGCGGTCGTCAACATCTTCACGGCGCGGCAGGTGACCGAGCGCATTGCGCCCCCGTTCGGGGAGCTGTTCGGCGATACGCTCCTTCCGCAGTACCGCAGCCGCATCGAGCGCAGCCTCGGGTCGGGCGTCATCATCGACCAGCAGGGGCACATCGTCACGAACCAGCATGTCATCGCGAACGCCCAGGAGATTCGCGTCCAACTCGCGGACGGTCGGACCGCGACCGCGAGCGTCGTCGGGCGCGATCCGGACACCGATCTCGCCGTACTGAAAATCAAATTGCCTCATCTGCCGGTGATGCCGCTCGGCCGTTCGGATCAGCTGAAGGTCGGCGACGTGGTGCTCGCGATCGGCGATGCGCTCGGACTCTCGCAGACGGTCACGCACGGCATCGTGAGCGCGACCAGCCGCCAGCAGCTCGGGATCGCGACGCTCGAGGATTTCATCCAGACGGATGCACCGATCAATTTCGGCAACTCCGGGGGCGCGCTGATAGACACCAACGGCGAGCTCGTCGGCATCAACACCGCGATCGTCGCGAAGAGTCTCGGAGTCGAGGGCATCGGCTTTGCGATACCGGTCAACATGGTGCGCGGAGTCGTGCGCGAGCTCATCGCGAAGGGCCGCGTCGTGCGCGGCTGGATCGGCATCTTGCCGGAGGACGTGACGAACGATCAGGCCGTGCAGCTCGGTCTCGCGCGCGGGGGAGTCGTCGTCGTGAGGCTTTACCTCGGCAGTCCCGCGGTGCAGGCGGGCATGCGCTCCGGCGATCTGCTCACCGAGGTCGACGGTTCGCGCGTCGAGAGCGCGCAGGAACTGATGGCGCACATCGTGGAGCGCACGCCGGGCTCGGTGGTGCGGGTACACGGCCTGCGTGGGCTATCGCCGTTCACCGCGTCGGTGCGCGTAGCTGAAGAGCCGGTGAGGCGATGAGCGCTGCAGAGCTGCCGCGAATGTGCACGCGCCGCTTCGACGATCGCGAAGCGCTGCTCGCCGCGCTCGGGGCGCAGTTGACACGCGCGCTCGAGGAGACCGGCCCGCGCGCCGTCATGCTCTCTGGGGGCAGCACGCCGATGCCCGCCTACCGGGCTCTCGCGGCACGCGCGCCGAGGCCCGCGCCCGATCTGTTCGTATTCTTCAGCGACGATCGCTACGTTCCCTCGACCTCCGAGGCGAGCAACTATCACCAGAGCCGGCCGCTCCTCGATGCGCTCGCGCTGCCTGCGGAGCAGGTCCTACGCGTGAGGACCGAGTTGCCGCTCGATGAGGCGGCAGAGGACTACGCGCGCCGTCTCGCGGAGCTCGGGACCCGCGGCGTGCGATGCGGCCTGGGACTGCTCGGCCTCGGAGCCGATGGACACACGGCATCGCTCTTCAGCGCAAACGACCTCGCACGTGCGGCCGGCCATCGGGCGCTCGCCGTCCACCGGCCGGACGGCCGCGATGCGGTGAGCGTCTCGCCGGCGGTGCTCGCCGAGATCGCACAGCTCGTGTTCGTGGTCGCAGGCGACGACAAGCGTGCGGCGCTCGCCGCGCTCCTCGCGCGCGACCCGAAGCTCACCGCTTATCGAGCGGTTGCGGCGTGCCCCGCGGTCGAGGTGTGGACGGAGCCGACGGCCCTGCCGTGAGGCCTGCCTGCGACTGAGGCCTGCGCCTGACGACCGGAGGCCTGCCTGACGCGCGCGGCACGCGTGGGCTATCATCGCAAACATCTGATCCGGGAGCTCTTTCCATGCAGCTCGGCATGATCGGCTTGGGACGTATGGGCGCAAACATGGTCCGGCGCCTGCTGCGCGGCGGACACACATGCGTCGCCTACGACCACTCGGCCGAGGCGGTCCGCGGACTTGCGGGCGAGGGCGCGCGTGCTGCGACGACACTGCAGGAGCTCGTCGGCTCCCTGCGCGCTCCGCGCGCGCTCTGGCTGATGGTGCCGGCGCACGTCGTCGACGGAGTGATCGCCGATCTTGCGCCGCTGCTCGCGTCCGGTGACATCGTCATCGACGGCGGCAATTCCCACTACCACGACGACATCCGCCGCGCAGAGGCGCTTGCGCGCGCCGGCATCCATTACGTCGATGTCGGCACGAGCGGCGGGGTGCTCGGGCTCTCGCGCGGCTACTGCATGATGATCGGCGGTGAGCGGGAGGTCGTTGCCTCGCTCGATCCGATTCTGGCGACGCTCTCCCCCGGCGGACGGCCGCCCGCGGCCGGAGGCAGCAGCGCCGAGCAGGGATACCTGCACTGTGGCCCGCACGGCGCCGGCCACTTCGTGAAGATGGTCCACAACGGCATCGAGTACGGGCTCATGGCCGCCTACGCCGAGGGGCTCAACGTGCTCAGGCACGCCGATGCCGGCTTTCAAACACAAGTCGCGGACGCCGAGACCGCACCGCTCTCCGACCCGCGCCTCTACCAATACCGCCTCGATCTCGCCGCGATCACCGAAGTGTGGCGCCACGGCAGCATCATCACCTCGCAGCTCCTCGATCTGACGGCCGCTGCGCTCGCGAAGGACGGCGAGCTCGCCGCATTCGCGGGCCGGGTAGCCGATTCCGGGGAGGGCCGTTGGACCCTGCAGGCGGCGATCGAGGAAGGCGTGCCGGCGCACGTGCTCGCCGCCGCGCTCTTCAACCGCTATGAATCCCGCGGCCGCGCCGAGTTCGCCGGCAAAGTGCTCTCGGCAATGCGCCTCGGCTTCGGCGGCCACGAGGAGCGCTGAGCGCCACAGCGAGGACCCGCACCATGCCCCAGCCATCCGATGCGCTCGTACTGTTCGGCGCAACGGGCGATCTCTGCTACCGCAAGATCTACCCGTCGCTCTATCACCTGGTCGCGCACGGCCGGCTCGACGTTCCGGTCGTCGGCGTGGCGCGCGCCGGATGGACACGCGAGCAGCTCGTCGGGCGCGTGCGCGACAGCCTCGCCAAATTCGTGCCGCAGCTCGAGGAGAGCGCAGCCGGCAAGCTCACGTCGCTGTTGCGCTACGTCGATGGCGACTATCGCGAGAGCGCGACGTTCACCGCGCTGCGCAAGGCCCTGGGAGATGCGGCAAGGCCGCTGCACTACCTCGCGATCCCGCCGAGCATGTTCCCGGTGGTCGTCACCAAGCTCGGTGAGTCGAGCTCGGCCAAAGGCGCCCGCGTCGTCGTCGAGAAGCCCTTCGGCCGCGATCTCTCCTCGGCGCTCGCCCTCAACCACACTCTGCATCAGGTGTTCGACGAGTCCGCGATCTTTCGCATCGATCACTACCTCGGCAAGGAGCCGGTGCAGAACATCCTCTACTTCCGTTTCGCGAACTCGTTCCTCGAGCCGATCTGGAACCGCAACTTCGTCGCGAGTGTGCAGATCACCATGGCCGAGAAGATCGGCGTCGCGGGGCGGGGACGCTTCTACGACGAGGCCGGCGCGATCCGGGATGTGATCCAGAACCACATGCTGCAGATCGTTGCCTTCCTCGCGATGGAGCCTCCGGTGCGCTTCGCGCGCGATGCGCTGCGCGATGAGAAGGTCAAAGTGTTTCGCGCGATCCGCCCGCTCGATCCCGCGCGCCTCGTGCGCGGCCAGTTCGAGGGCTACCGCAAAGAGCCGGGGGTCGCCCCCGATTCGCGCATCGAAACGTTCGCGGCCGTGCGGCTTGCGATCGACTCCTGGCGCTGGAGCGGGGTACCGTTCTACATTCGCGCCGGCAAGTGCCTGCCCGTCACTGCGACCGAGGTCGTCGTCGATCTGCGCGCGCCACCGGCAAACGTGTTCGGCTCGCTCGCACCCGCCTACCCGAACTACATCCGCTTTCGCGTCGGACCGGACGTCGCGACCGCGCTCGGCGCGCACACGAAGGAGCCGGGCCCGGTGATGAAGGGGCGCGATGTCGAGCTCTTCGTGAGCCGGCACGATGTCGAGGAGATGGATGCCTACGAGCGGCTGATCGGCGATGCGATGGTCGGCGATGCCGTGCTCTTTGCACGCGAGGACGAAGTCGAGGCCGCCTGGGCCGTGGTCGATCCGGTGCTGCGCGCGCAAACACCCGTCTATGAGTATGCGCAGGGGAGCTGGGGCCCGGAGCAGGCGAACGCGCTCATCTCAGAGGGCCGGTGCAGCTGGCACAACCCAGGCGCCGATGCGCACAGCTGGACGCGCTCCTGCGGAGACTGGAGTCACTGAGCGGCGGATCCGCCGAGCTCAGTTCGGTACGCGCCGGATCTGGGCGCCGAGTCCGGCGAGCTTCTCCTCGATCGTCTCGTAGCCCCGGTCGATGTGATAGATCCGGTCGATGTCCGTGCGGCCCTCCGCAACGAGCCCCGCGAGCACGAGACTCGCCGAGGCGCGCAGGTCCGTCGCCATGACGGGTGCCGCCGTGAGGCGATCGACGCCGCGGATGATCGCGGTGTTGCCTTCGAGCCGTATCTCCGCGCCGAGGCGCCGCATCTCGAGCATATGCATGAAGCGGTTCTCGAAAATCGTCTCGATGATCGTGCCCACGCCCTCTGCGATCGTGTTGAGAGCCGCGAACTGCGCCTGCATGTCCGTCGGGAACGCCGGATAGGGCGCGGTGCGCACATCGACGGCGCGCGGGCGCCGTCCGCGCATGTCCACCTCGATCCAGCCATCGCCGATCCCCAGACGCGCTCCGGCCTCCTCGAGCTTCGCGAGCACCGCATCGAGGTGATCGGGTCGGGTGTTCCTGAGTCGGACGTGGCCCCCGGTGATCGCGCCGGCAACGAGGTAGGTGCCGCTCTCGATGCGATCGGGAAGCACCTCGTAGCTCGCCCCGTGCAGCTGCTCCACGCCCTCGATGATGATCTTGTCGGTGCCCGCGCCGCGAATCCTCGCGCCCATCGCGGCGAGACAGTTCGCGAGATCGACCACCTCGGGCTCGCGCGCCGCATTCTCGATGACGGTCTCGCCCTCGGCGAGGGCCGCAGCCATCATCAGATTCTCGGTGCCGGTGACGGTCACCGTATCGAGGACGAGCCGGGCGCCCTTGAGCCGCGAGGCGCGCGCGCGGATGTAGCCTCCCTCGATCTGGATGTCCGCACCCATCGCCTGCAGCCCTGCGACGTGGATGTTGACGGGCCGTGCGCCGATTGCGCAGCCGCCCGGCAGCGATACGTCCGCGCGGCCGAATTTCGCAACGAGCGGGCCGAGCACGAGGATCGAGGCGCGCATCGTTTTGACGAGCTCGTAGGGCGCGAAGCACTCCTTCAGCGTCGAGGCATCGACCTCGATCCGCATGCGCTCATCGATCGTGACGCTCACGCCCATGCGGCCGAGCAGCTCGATCGTGGTGGTGACATCCTGCAGGTGCGGCACGTTGCCGACGATGAGGGGCTCCTCGGTAAGGAGCGAGGCCGCAAGGATGGGCAGCGTCGCGTTCTTCGCGCCGGAGATGCGCACCTCGCCTTCGAGAGGAATGCCCCCTTCGATCCGCAGCTTGTCCACGGGCGAGTGCTCTAGCCGCTAACCGCCGGCCGCCGGTCCGCTCGGACCCGCAGCCTCCTCGGGCGTCAACGCCTCGATCGAGAGCGCGTGGATCTCCCGGCCCATGCGCTCCCCGAGCGCGCGGTACACGAGCTGGTGCCGCGCGAGCGCGCGTCGGCCGGCGAACTCTCGCGCAACCACACGCGCCGCGAAATGCGTGCCGTCGGGCGATTGCACGCGCACCTCTGAGCCGGGCAGCGCGGCGCGGATCAACGCAGCGATCTCATCGGGGTGCATGGCGCGCAGGTCCGCTCAACGAGTCGGCGAGCAAGGGGGTGAGCCGAGGACTCATGATCCGAGTTTAACGGATATGATTCGCCCATGAGCACGAACCTCGACGCGTCGCTCGCCTCCGACACCCTGCTCGCGGCTGCGCGCCGCGCGCTCGGCATCGAGGCCCGAGCCGTAACCGCGCTCGAGTCCCGGCTCGATGAGCGCTTCGCGCTAGCCTGCCGAACCTGCCTCGCATGCGCGGGGCGGGTCGTCGTGATGGGCATCGGCAAGTCCGGCCACATCGCGCGCAAGATCGCGGCGACGCTCGCGAGCACGGGAACACCCGCGTTTTTCCTGCATCCTGCGGAAGCCGGTCACGGTGACATCGGCACGATCACGCGAGCGGATGTCGTGCTCGCCCTTTCCAACTCCGGAGAGACTCCCGAGCTGCTGCTCCTCGTGCCGCACTTGAAGCGTCTCGGCGTACCGCTCGTCACCATGACGGGAAAACCGCTCTCGACGCTTGCGCGCGTTGCGACCGTCATTCTCGATGTGAGCGTGCCGGAGGAGGCATGCCCTCTCAATCTGGCGCCCACCGCGAGCACGACCGCGGCGCTCGCGATGGGCGATGCGCTCGCCGTCGCGCTGCTCGAGGCGCGAGGCTTTACCGCACAGGACTTCGCGCGCTCTCATCCGGGCGGTGCGCTCGGCCGACGGCTTCTGCTGCGCGTCGAGGACATCATGCGAAGCGGCGCTGACCTGCCCCGCGTGAGCCCCGACGCACGGCTCGGGGAGGGACTGCTCGAGATGTCCCGCAAGGGACTCGGCATGACCGTGATCGTCGATGCCGAGGAGCACGTGCTCGGAGTGTTCACCGACGGGGACCTGCGCCGCGCGCTCGACCGGCAGATCGACGTGCACACCGCCCTCATGCGCGAGGTGATGACGGCGCGCTGCAAGAGCATCGGTCCGCGCGAGCTTGCGGCCGCGAGCATTCATCTCATGGAGAAGCACCGCATCACGGCGCTTCCCGTCGTCGACGGCGGCAAGCTCGTCGGTGCTTTCAACGTGCACGATCTGCTCAAAGCCGGCGTTCTGTGAGCGCGGTATGAAATCGATTCAGAGCACTGCATGAAGCCGATCCGCCTGCTCGTGCTCGACGTGGACGGCGTGCTCACCGACGGGCGCCTGTACTACGGACCGCGCGGCGAGGCGCTCAAGTGCTTTCACGTTCGCGACGGGGTGGGATTGAAGGCGCTGCGAGCCGCGGGCATCGAGATCGCGGTCATCTCGGGCCGCCGTTCCGCGGCGGTCGCGCGCCGCTGTCGCGAGCTCGGTGTCGCTCATCTGGTGCAGGGCGCCCGCGACAAATGGTCGGCTTTCTCGCGTCTCATCGCGCGACTCGGCGTGGCGCCGGCCGAGTGCGCCTGCATCGGAGACGATCTGCCGGATGTGCCGCTGCTGCGCGCGGCCGGCGTATCGTACGCCGTCGCCGACGCCCATCCCGCCGCTCGGGCGGCCGCCCGCCATGCGACCCGTGCGAAGGGCGGGCGCGGCGCCGTACGCGAGGTCTGCGATCGCCTGCTCGAAGGAGCCGGTCCCGCCGGACGAACGCCATGATCTTGCGCGCCCTCGCCGCCGCTGCCGTCATCGCCCTGCTCGCCATCGCCTGGCTGGCTTTGAATGGTGAGTCGAGCGGCCCTGCTGCGCCCGCGACGGCAACCGTCTCCGCGCAGAGCCCCGGCTACTCTGCTCGCAATGCCGTCCTCATCGAGACCGGCCCGGACGGTCGCCCGATGTACACGTTGCGCGCCGCCGATATCCGCGAGCAACCCGCCTCGCAGTCTGCGCTGCTCGATCGGGTGGAAATGCAGTTCCGCGATGCGGCCGGACGGCTGTGGCAGGGCCAAGCGGATGAGGCTCGGGTGGTCGATCAGGCAACGGAGGTGGAATTGAGCGGCGATGTGGCGCTTTCCGGAGCGCTGCCGAACGCCGCGGAGCCGCTGCGCATCTCGACGGATCGGCTGAAGGTGGATACGCACTCGGAAGTCGTCACGACGGACGATGCCGTGACGATAGCCTGGGGCAGCCAGCAGTTGCGTGCCCGCGGACTCATCGCGCGGCTGCGCCAACAGAGTATCCGGCTGCAATCGCAGGTACACGGCCGCTATGCCCCGTAATGTCTGCAGCTCGCTTCTTGCCGCAGGCGTCGCGCTGCTTGCGATCGAGACCGCGATGGGCGCCGGCCACCCGCCGCGCATCTCCATGCAGCACGGCCCGATCAGCCTCGATGCGGATTCCGGCGACATCAACTATCGCACGCACGAGGCGACGTTGAAGAAGGTCGAGATCTCCCAGGGCGACCTGCGCGTGACGGCCGATCGCGCCGACGTGTCGGGAATCGACTCCGATGACAGTCGCTGGATATTCACAGGCAACGTTCACATCACCTCCGAGCAGCTCGGGATGCTGCAATCCGATAAGGCAACCGTGCAATTCCACGACAACCGCCTGGACACCGCGCTCGTCAGCGGCAACCCCGCCGAGTTCGAGCAGACGAGCTCCAAGAGCGGAGTGCTCGCGCGCGGCCACGCCGATTCAATCGAGTACACGGCCTCGATGGACACGGTGCGCCTCACGGGCAGCGCACGTCTGCAGTACGGGGAGACCACCACGACGGCTCCCGTCGTGGTCTACAACCTGCGCGAGAGAAAGCTGCAGTTTGCGGGCGCCGCATCCGGCAGCCGTGTGCACATCATCGCGACCCCGCGAAAATCCGCGACCCCGCCAGCCGCGCCTCAAAATCCGGGTCGCGCGCGGCGCCCTGCGCCCACGGGCGCAGGTGCATCGGGGCCGCAATGACCGCGCAGCTCTTGCGTGCGCACGGACTCGCGAAGAGCTACCGCTCGAGGCGCGTCGTCGCGGACCTCTCGCTCGATGTAAGGGAGGGCGAGGTCGTCGGCCTTCTCGGCCCGAACGGAGCCGGTAAGACGACGGCCTTTTACATGATCGTCGGCCTCATCGCGACGGATGCGGGACGAATCTACATCGGGGATCGAGACGTGACCTTCCTGCCGATGCACCGGCGCGCCCGACTCGGCATCGGCTACCTGCCGCAGGAAGCATCGGTGTTTCGCAAGCTCTCGGTCGAGGACAACATTCTCGCGATTCTCGAGCTCCGCGCCGATCTCGACCGCGCGGCGCGCGAGCGCCGCCTCGAGGAGCTGCTCGAGGAGCTGCGCATCGGACACGTCCGCCGCACGCTTGGACTGTCGCTCTCGGGCGGAGAGCGGCGCCGCGTCGAGATTGCCCGGGCGCTCGCCGCCGATCCGCGCTTCATGCTCCTCGATGAGCCGTTCGCCGGAGTCGACCCGCTCTCCGTGCTCGATATTCAGCGCATCGTGCGCGAGCTCACGAGCCGCGGGATCGGTGTGCTCATCACCGATCACAACGTGCGCGAGACACTCGGGGTTTGCCATCGCGCATACATCGTCAGCGAGGGAACTGTGATCGCTGCCGGGTCCGCGGAAGAAATCCTTGCCAACCCCCGAGTGCGTGAGGTGTACTTGGGGGAGTCGTTCCGGCTCTGAGGCGCTGGCGCCAGGGAGAATCTTTTGAAATTCAACAAATTACGGCGGGGCTGACCGCCCATCGTGCAAGAAACATGCTGAAACCGTCCCTGCAGCTCAGGCTGGGTCAGCAGCTGACCATGACCCCGCAGCTGCAGCAGGCCATCAGGCTCCTGCAGCTGCCCGCTCTCGAGCTGCAGGCTCACATCCGCGAGCTGCTCGAGACCAACGTGATGCTCGAGCCCGTCGAGGAGGCAGAGGCCGCCGCAGCGCTCGAGGATGCAGGCCCAAACGAGATCGCCGCGGACCCCGCTCCGGGCGTCGAGCCTCCGCCGCCCGCAACGACCGATACACATGTCGAAGTGGTCGATGAGCACTGGGGCGATCACGCCGCCGGTCCATCCGATGGCGCCTGGAACGGAGAAGATGACGAGCGCCAGCAGGAGTTCGCCGATGCCTCGGGCGAGTCCCTGCAGGAGCATCTGCTCTGGCAGCTCGAGCTTGCGCGTCTCGAGCCGCGCGCACTTGCGATCGCGAGTGCACTCGTCGATGCCGTCAACGACGACGGGTATCTCACCGAGACGATCGAGGAGATCGCGGCGACCTTGAGGCCTGAGATCGAGGCGGAGCCCATCGAGATCGAGGCCGTTCTCAATCGCGTACAGCAGCTCGACCCCCCGGGCGTGGCTGCCCGCTCGGTCGGAGAGTGCATCGAACTGCAGCTGCGGCAGCTTCCCGCGGACACCGCGGGCCTCGAGGTTGCGGTCGAGATCGCGCGTCACCATCTGGAACGCGTTGCGGAGCGCGAGCTGGTGCTCCTGCGGCGCGAGCTGCGCACCACCGACGAGGAGCTGGCCTCGGCGCTGCTGCTCGTGCGCAGCTGTCATCCGCGGCCCGGCGCGACCGTGAGCGGCGCCTCGGCCGAGTACGTCGTGCCCGATGTGTTCGTGCGCCGGACCGAGCACGGCTGGGCGGTCGAGATCAACGCCGCCACTCTGCCGCGCGTGCGTCTCAACCAAAGCTATGCGAGCCTGCTCGGGCGCAACTCGAGTCACGCCTCGCTTCGCGCCCAGCTGCAGGAAGCGCGCTGGCTCCTGAAGAGCCTCGAGATCCGCAACGACACGCTGATGAAGGTTGCCCGCTCGATCGTCGAGCGGCAGGCCGCATTCCTCGAGCGCGGCGAGGAGCACATGCGCCCGATGATCCTCAAGGACATCGCCGAAGCCGTGCAGATGCACGAATCGACGATCTCGCGGGTCACTTCGGGCAAGTACATGCACACGCCCCGCGGAGTGTTCGAGCTGCGCTACTTCTTCTCGAGCCAGGTCGAGGCGGCGGACGGCTCGGGAACTTCTTCCACGGCAATCCGGGCAAAGATAAAGAAGCTCATCAAGGAGGAAGCCACCGAGGAACCCCTGAGCGACGGCCGGATCGCGGAGGTGCTCTCCGGCGAAGGCATTCCAGTCGCTCGGCGCACCATCGCCAAGTATCGCGAGAGCCTCGGGATCGCTCCTTCCAATGAGCGCCGAAAAGCAGGTTCCCGAGCGATGTAACGCACACCCCACTCAAAGGAGACGGCATATGCGGCTCAACCTCACGGGTCACCATGTCGAAGTCACCCCTGCCCTCAGGGGCTATGTCGAGAAGAAGCTTCTCGAGCGCATCGCGCGCCATTTCGACCAGGTGATCGACGTGCACTGTGTTCTCACCGTCGAGAAACTCAGGCAGAAGGCCGAGGCCACCCTGCACGTAAGGGGATGTGACATACATGCGGATGCGACCGAGCCGGATATGTACGCCGCGATCGATGCACTGAGCGACAAGCTCGACCGTTGCATCAAGAAGCACAAGGAGAAGCGCACCGATCATCACGCCGCCGAGGCCCCGCGCTCGGCACAGCGCGCCGCCCGAGCGGCCACCTGAGCTGCCCGCCCGCGCCGCGCGCAGCTTGAGTGCAGGCTCCCGCAGCGAGGCATCCCGGACAGGTGCCCAGCCACCGAGCCACCGAACCGCTCAGAGCCTCCTCATCAATGCGCATCATCGTCGTCAGCGGGCTTTCCGGTTCCGGCAAGAGCGTGGCCCTGCACATGCTCGAGGACCTCGGGTTCTACTGCATCGATAATCTGCCGGCGGCTCTCTTGAAGCCGTTCATCTCCCACACCGTGCGCAGCGACGAATCGAGCTACACGCGCTCGGCCATCGGGCTCGACGCCCGCAATACCGCGCACGAGATTGCAACCGTCCCGCAGCTGATCGAGGAGCTCGAGCGCGGCGGCATCGAATGCGAGGTGCTGTTCCTCGTTGCCAACGACGAGGAGCTGTTGCGGCGCTTCGCCGAGACGCGGCGCAAGCACCCGATGAGCCGCGAGCAGTTGAGTCTGCGTGAGGCCATCGACACCGAGCGACGGCTGCTCGAGCCGGTTGCCCAAGCCGCCGACATGGTGATCGACACCTCGCGCATGGGGGTGCACGAGCTGCGGCAAGTGGTGCGGCTGCATGTCGAGCAGCGCGCAGCCGCACGCCTCACGATCACCGTCGAATCGTTCGGCTACAAACATGGCATCCCCGGAGATGCCGACTTCGTGTTCGATGCGCGCTCGCTCCCCAATCCCTACTGGGAGCCGGCGCTGCGAGAGCTCACCGGGCGCGATCCCGAGGTGATCCGCTACCTCGAGTCCCACAGCAGCGTCGCACGGGTCATCGAGGATATCGGCCGCTTCATGGAGGCGCGCATCCCGGAGTACCAGGCGAGTTTGCGCGGTTACCTCACGATCGCCGTCGGCTGCACCGGTGGACAGCACCGCTCGGTGTATATCGTCGATCGGCTGGTCGCGCGCTTCGCGGCGCATTATCCGCAGGTCGCCGCGCGTCACTGCGCCCTGCCGGCGTGAGGCCCTCGGCGGGTATCAATAGGCGCGACCGACGAGCACCCATTCCCTCGCCGGCGTAGCGCTGAATATGCAGCGGTGACCCTCGAGCGGCTTCTGCTCGAGAGGCGCAACGCGAATCGTGAGCTTGAGGCTCTTCAGCTGCCGCTCGACTTGATCGAGCGCAGCGCCCTCCGGGCGCGACCAGGGCACGAGCGCCCAGCCGCGGAAGGTCTCCGCGGAAGCGGACTCGTCCGCTCCCGAAGTGTCGGTCGTGCCGCTCGAGCCGCCGTAGTACGCCTCGAGATCCGCGAAGCTCACGAGGTCCGTGCGAATGTTCGCCTCGAGGCGCGCACGCGCCTCGGCGTGCAACGCGCTCTGAATCTCTGCGAGCAACGCCGGCGCCCCACGGACGAAATCCGCACGCGGCAAGGTCGCGAACTCGATCTTTTCACCCTTCCGCGCACGATCGCGGCGGATGAATGTGACCGACCCCGATGCCACATCGCGCGCGCCGATCTCGCAAACGATCGGCACACCGCGCTTGAGCCAGCCCCATCGTTTGTCGACCGATCGTCCGGCCCTGCGATCGGCCAGCGCGCGAACCGGCTCGCCGAAGGCGGCTCCCGCGCCGAGCTCTCGAGCGAGGGTGTCGCAATACTCGAGGACCGAGCCGTCTTCGGGACGGTCGCGCACGATGGGCACGATCACGATCTGCCGCGGCGCGATAACCGGTGGGAGCTTGAGACCATCGTCGTCGCCATGCGTCATGACGACCCCGCCGACGAGGCGCGTGGATACGCCCCAGCTCGTCGTGTGCGCGAGCGCGAGATCGCCGCGCTCGGTTTGAAAGCGGATGTTCTGCGCGCGCGAGAAATTGGTGCCGAGGTAATGAGCAGTGCCGGCCTGCAATGCCTTGCCGTCCTGCATCATCGCCTCGATCGCAAACGTGTTCTCCGCCCCCGGGAAGCGCTCGTGCGGCGGCTTCTCGCCGGCGACGACGGGCATGGCGAGGGGACCCTCCGCGAAGGAGCGGTAGACCTCGAGCATGCGCTGCGTCTCCTCGATCGCTTCCTCCGCCGTCGCGTGCGCCGTGTGACCCTCCTGCCACAGGAACTCCGACGTGCGCAGGAAGAGCCGCGGCCGCATCTCCCAGCGCACGACGTTCGCCCACTGATTGAGAAGCAGCGGCAGATCGCGGTACGAGCGGATCCAGCGCTGGAACGCCGCCCCGATCACCGTCTCGGAGGTGGGCCGCACGACGAGCGGCTCCTCGAGCTTCGCGTCGCTGTCGGGCTGCAGCACGCCGTTGATCATCTTCAGACGGTGGTGGGTGACCACGGCCATCTCCTTGGCGAATCCCTCGACGTGCTCGGCCTCCTTTGCGATGTAGCTCAAGGGAATGAAGAGCGGAAAGTAGCAGTTCTCGTGGCCCGTCTCGCGGAAGCGCCGATCGAGCAGCTCCTGCATCCGCTGCCAGATGCCGTAGCCCCAGGGGCGAATGATCATGCAGCCGCGCACGCCGGATTCCTCGGCGAGATCGGCCTCCCCCACGATCGCCTGGTACCAGGCGGCGAAGTTCTCTGCGCGGGTCGTGGAGAGCGCGTGTCGTTGCGTCGTCATCGAGGAGCCTCAGAATGCCGCTGCACCGCCCGACACGAGCATGTCGATGCCGGTAATGAACGAAGCCTCTTCCGAGGCTAAAAATAGTACGGCGCGCGCGACCTCGGCGGGAGAGCCGATACGCTGCATCGGCGTGTTCTGAACCATCTGCTTGCGCAGGGCGGGGAGCATGGCGGCCGTAAGTCCCACCGTGCGGCTCATGATCGGGGTCTCGACAGGACCCGGGCTCACGACATTGACGCGAATTCCGCGCCCGGCGAGCTCAGCCGCGAAATTGCGACCGAGCGCGCTCACGCCGGCCTTGCTTGCTGCATAGACCGAACCTGTCGGCATGCCGCGTCTGCCTCCGATCGATGAGTTGAGCACGATCGCGGCGCCCCGCGTCATGAGCGGCAGCGCCTTCTGAACGGTGAAGAAGACGCCTTTGAGATTGACGGCCATGAGACGATCCCAATCCTCTTCGGTGACCTTCTCGATCGGTAGAAACGCCCCGATTCCCGCATTGACGAACAGCACATCGAGACGCCCGAGCCGCCCGCGGACCTCGCTCATGAGCTCGTCGATCTCCCCGAGAACCGACGTATCGGAGCGGACGGTGAGCGCCCCACGAACCGACTCGGCCGCGCCGCGAAGCGTGGCCGTATCGCGTCCCGTCAGCACGACGTGCGCGCCCTCGGCCGCGAACGCCTGCGCCGATGCGAGGCCGATGCCGCTGTTGCCCCCGGTGACGAGGACCGCCTTTTCGCTGAATCTCGGCTGCATGGGTTCTCGCAAGCGGAAATGCCGACGTATAATCGCGAACCGAAGAAGCCCTTACAAGATGCGCAAAGCCGAACGATCGGAATCAGGGAGACCGGCTGCTCGCGGGCGGGATCTTGCGGCCGCCTCCGGGACGGCCGCTATCTGCGGCAGAAGGCCGCGCGCATCGACAGTCGGTGAACCCTCGCTCTCGCAGCCGGCACTCTCGCAGCGCTCCGTCTGGTACCGGCTGATGAAGCTCACGAATCTCATCAACCGGCCGTTCTTCTCGCGCTATGCCGAGCGCTACCATCTCACGATCAATGACTCGCGCGTGCTCGTGACCCTCGCCTCCGTGTCCGAGGCTGCCGCGCACGAGCTCTGCGAGGCGACCGGAATGCACCCGATGAACGTGAGCCGATCTGTCGCTACGCTGCGTCGCCAGGGCCGCATCACCGAGCGGCGCGATCCGGCGAACCGGCGGCGGAAGATGCTGCGCCTCACGCCGAAGGGCTGGTCCACCTGCCGCTCGTTCGTGCCGGACATGGAGCGGATGTCGAGTTTCCTGCTTGCCTCGATGTCGCCCATCGAGGTGGACTTTCTCGGGCGCTTGGTCGATCAGCTCATCAGCCGTCTCGAGACGATCGATTCGCGCTCCGGACTGCCCGGCGAGAACTTACCTGCGAGGTGAAATGAAGAACAGCATCGAGAACAGCCGTCTGGTGCGCCGCGACTCGCCTTTGCGCGTGCTCGCGGCCGGGGAATGCGCAGCCGTACAGCTCGTCTTCCAGGAGTCCGATACGGGCCATCTCTTCGAGATGCAGCCGATCGCGACGGCCGCCGAGGTGATCGCGCACCTCGAGGAGGACGCGCCGGACCTGATTTTCCTCGACGCCGACTGCGCCGAGCTCGATGCGCTCGCACTCTGCCGCGCGCTGAAGGAGCACCCGGCGACGATGCTCCTGCCGGTGATCGTCGTGAGCCGCAACTCGCGGCTGCGCGTCGAGGCATTCTCCGCGGGTGCGGACGACTTCGTCACCCGGCAGATGTCGCGCGAGCTCCTGCTCACGCGTCTCGAGGCGCTCGCCCGCCTCGCCTCCGCGCGTCGCAAGGCCGCGGACGCAGCGCTCAAAGAGGAGATCATGCGTCGCGAGGAGATCCGCCGCACCTTCCGGCGGTATGTCTCCCCCCAGCTCGCCGATCGCATTCTCGGCAACGCCGAGCTGCGCGACAGCCTGCTTGCCTCCTCCGACATCCGCACGCGCGCGGTCGTGCTGTTCGCCGATCTGCGCGGGTTCACCGGCATCTCCGAGCGGCTGAGCCCGCACGAGGTGGTGCCGCTTCTCAACGAGTATTTCTCACTTCTCACCGAAATCACTTTTCGCCACGAGGGCACCGTGTTCCACATGGCGGGCGACTGCCTCATGGTCGGATTCGGGGTGCCCCTCGAGCAGCGCGACGGTCCCGCGCGCGCGGTGCTCGCGGCGCAGGAGATGCTCGAGCGTTTCAGCCTGCTCGCCGACTCCTGGCGCGATCGCCATCAGATCGAGACGGGCCTCGGCATCGGCATCAACGAGGGCGACGTAGTCGCCGGCAACGTCGGATCATCGAGTTTCATGAACTACACCTTGATCGGTGATGCGGTGAACATCGCCTCGCGGCTCTGCCAGCGCGCCCGCGCCGGCGAGCTGGTCTTCTCCGGGACCGTGAAGCGCTCGCTCGATGCGCGCGGCGTCGATGTGCGTGCGGTCGAGCTGCCGCCGATGACCTTGCGCGGCCGCACGAGCTCGATCGATCTGTTCTGCGTGCCGCTCGAGAGACGCCTCGATCTCGGCGAGGTGCCCAGTTTGACTCCGGTGAGCCCGTGAGCGCCGATTCGGAGACCGCGAATCTCGCGCTGTTCTGCGACTTCGAGAACATCGCACTCGGCGTGCGCGACGCGAGGTACGCGCGTTTCGACATCGAGCGCGTGCTCGAGCGGCTGCTCCTGAAGGGCTCGATCGTCGTGAAGAAGGCGTACTGCGACTGGGAGCGCTACAAGGAATTCAAGGCCGGCATGCACCACGCCGGCTTCGAGCTCATCGAGATCCCGCACGTCAAACAGTCGGGCAAGAACTCCGCGGACATCCGCATGGTCGTCGATGCGCTCGACCTGTGCTACACCAAGCCGCACGTGGACACGTTCGTGATCATCAGCGGCGACTCGGACTTCTCGCCGCTCGTCGCGAAGCTGCGAGAGAACGACAAGGGCGTCATCGGCATCGGCGTGAAGAACTCGACTTCGGATTTGCTGATCGCGAGCTGCGACGAGTTCATCTACTACGATGATCTGGTGCGCGAGCAGAAGGCACGCCGCGGCACGCGCAAGAAGGCGGCAGCCGAGGCGGCGGCGGGCCCTGCATCCGCAGCAGATAACGGACACGCGGAGGGCCGCGAGCGCGATGACGAGGGGAAAAAGCAGGAAGCATTCGATCTCATTCTCGAGACGCTCGATGCGCTCATCGATGAGCGCGGTGAGGAAGGCAAGGTGTGGGGCTCGATGGTCAAGCAGGCCTTGAAGCGCGTGCGGCCGGGCTTCAACGAGAGCTACTACGGCTTCCGCTCCTTCAACCGCCTCTTGGAGGAGGCCGCAGCCAAGCGGCTGCTTGCTCTCGAGCGCGATGAGAAATCGGGCGGCTACCTCATCCGCCCGCTCGCCGAGCCGGCCTGAGCCGGGACCAGCCTGATCGCCAGCCTGATTGACGCCCTGATCGGCCCCCGGCGGCGCAACGCCGGCTCATCGGGACGCTCGCGTCTACTGTGACCCGCGTCTCAGTCCGCCTGGACTGTCGCATTCCGATACACACGTCGCTGCCGTGCCGCAGTCGCATAACTAAAGTCGGCTTCGCAAGGCCGCGCGACGCGCGTGGTCGCGATATCCACAATGGCGGACAACGAATCGCTGACTGAGCGCCAGCTGCTCGAGCGGCTGAGCATTGCCACGCAGGCCGCGGGCATCTTCGTATGGGAGCTCGACTGGGCGACCCACTCGATCTCGTTCGACGTGAACCGCATCGGCCAGGCCCCGAGCAACCGACACTTCGGCCAGGAGCTCGGCAGCGAGTTGTTCAAGTGGGTGCACCCCGATGACATGTACATCGGGCACCGCGTAATCGAGGAGGCCCTCGCCCGCGGGGAGCACGACGCAGCCTTCCGCTATAGGCTGAAGCTCGCCGACGAATCGATCCGCCACATTCAGGCTTACGCGCGCACGGCGACCGATTCCGAAGGCAAGCCGGCGCGATCGCTCGGCGTGAGCTGGGATGTCACGGAGGAGGTTGAGGCAGCCGAGCAGCTGGTTCGCAACGCGGAGCAGGAGCGCAAGCTCCTCGCGCACCTCAGCATTGCCGCCCACGCGGCCGGCATCGAATGCTGGGAATACGATTACATGACCGAGCGGTTCACCTGGTTCTACGGTCTCGATCCCGCATTCGGCCTGAGCGGCATGACCGATCCGGCGGAGATCGGCGCACGTGTGATTGCCACCATACTGCCTGAGGATTCCGCGCGCGTACGCGCCGAAACGACGCGCGCGCTCTCGGCCGGCGAGTCGAGCCTCGTTACGCGGATGCGGCGGCGCATGCCCGATGGACAGGTGCGGCACGTGCAGCTCTATCAGCGCTTCACTCGCAATGAGCAGGGACGAGCGCTGCGCTCCCAAGGCGCAACGCGCGACATCACGGTGGAAGTCGAGGCCGCGGAACGCTTCCGCGCGCAGGCGGAAGCCCTGCACGACGCGCAGCGCAGGCTCGAGCGCGCGTCGCTTTCGATCCACGAGGGTCACTGGGAAATGGACCTGGAGACCCGCAAGCACTGGGCATCCTCGAGCTACAGCCTGCTCCTCGGCTATGATCCGTCCGAGCTCGCGCTCGAAACCATGGACCAGGTCGATCGGCTCATCCATCCGGACGATCTCCCGACGGCACGGGAGATCAGCTCGAAGAACATTGAGACCGCGACGCCTTACCAGCACGAGAGTCGGCTGCGGCACAAGGACGGCAGCTATCGCTGGTTTCTCGTCCGCGGTCTTGCCGAGAGAAACTCCGAGGGCCGCCCGATCCGACTTTCCGGCTCGGTACAGGACATTCATAAGCAAAAGCTCGCCGAGAGCGCTCTTGCCGATGCGCGGCAGCGGTTCGAGCGCGCGATCCGCGGCACGCAGGACGGATTGTGGGAGTGGGATCTCGTGCGCCGCTCGTTGTGGGTATCGCCCCGCTTCGAGGCGATCCTCGGCTACCCCGAAGGGTCGATCTCGCGCGTGCTGAAAAGCCCGGACGAGCTCGTGCACCCGCAGGATCGGGAAGCTTCCGAGACCGCGCAGCGCGCGCATTTCGAGCAGAATCAACCTTGCGACTTCGAAGTGCGAATGCGCTCCTCTTCGGGCGAATATCGCTGGGTGCGACTGCGCGGGCAGTCGGAGCGCGACGCGTTCGGGCGGCCGCTGCGACTTGCGGGCTCGATGCAGGACGTGACGGAGGCGCGCGCCGCGCGCGATGCCCTCATCCAGGCATCCGAGGCGGCGCAGGCGGCGAACCGCTCGAAGAGCGCCTTCCTCGCAAATGTCAGCCATGAGATCCGCACGCCCATGAACGGCATTCTCGGCATGACGAGCCTGTTGCTCGACACACCGCTCGATAACTCGCAAAGAGATTTCGCCGAGACGATTCATGCGAGCGCGAGCTCGCTCCTCGCGGTGATCAACGACATCCTCGACTTCTCCAAAATCGAAGCCGGCAAGCTCGACATCGACGTATCGGCCATGAGTCCGACGGAAAGCGTCGAGGAAGTGCGCGCGATACTCACCTTTCAGGCGGCATCGAAGAGCCTCAAGCTCGAGGCGAGCGTGGACCCGGAGGTGCCGCGGCGCGTGCTCGGCGATCGTCAGCGCATCCGCCAGTGCCTGATCAATCTCGTGAGCAACGCCATCAAATTCACCCACACGGGCGTCGTGAGCGTGCGGGTATTCCCCCTCGCGAGCGCAAACGGCATCGCACTCACGCGCTTCGAGGTACGCGATACCGGCATCGGCATCGCGCCGGAGACGCTCGCGACGTTGTTCCAACCGTTCACGCAGGCCGACTCCTCGACCACGCGACACTTCGGCGGCACCGGGCTGGGGCTCTCGATCGTGCGCCGCCTGATCGAGCTCATGGGCGGAGAGGTCGGTGTCGAAAGCGAGCTCGGGCGCGGCTCACTCTTCTGGTTCGTGCTACCGCTCCCGGTCGTCTCGGACGAGGCCTCGTTCGATTCCGGTGTCCACGCGAGTGTAAGGAGTGCCCCGACAAAGCACCGTCGAGATGCTGGCGAGGCGGCTGCCGGCGCGCTCGCCGGAGGCTACGCGGGCAAGGTGCTGCTCGTCGAGGACAACGCGATCAATCAGAAGGTGGCCCGCAGTTTCCTCGAGCGCCTCGGCTGCCGCGTCACGCTCGCCGCGAACGGTCTCGAGGCCGTTCATGCCTTTGCGCAGGGTCGCTTCGATCTGGTGCTGCTCGACCTGCAGATGCCGGTCATGGATGGCTACGCGGCGACGAGCTGTTTGCGCAAGCTCGAGCAGGGGCGGCAACGCACGCCGATCATCGCCCTCACGGCAAGCGCAATGACAGGTCAGCTCGACCGCTGCCTCGAAGCCGGTATGGATGATCTGCTCACGAAGCCGCTCGACGTGAAACGCCTGCAGGCGATCCTGGACCGTCTCGGCATGCGTGCCGGACAGCGCTCGTCGGACGCGTCGGCAGACACTTCGGCCTTCGAACCGGCCCAAGTCGATGGGGCGCTCGATGAGGCAGCGGTGGTGCAGATCGTGGCATCACCCTCCGGCGAGCCGCCGCTCGATGCGAATGCCTTCGAGGAGCTGACGGGCGGCGAGGCCGAATTCGAGCGCGAGCTCGCGCAAACTTTCCTGCACATGAGCGAGGAGCTCCTGGCGGAGCTCAGCCGCGCGGCTGGCCAGGGCGATCGGGGCAGCATCACTCGAGCCGCGCACTCGCTCAAAGGCGCGAGTGCCAACATCCACGCGCGCCCGCTGCGCGCGCTGTGCGCCGAGCTCGAATCAAGCGCAGCTACGCTCCCGGAAGTCGAGCTCGTGCGGCACATCGCGCGCATTGCCGCGGAGCGGCAGCGCGTCATCATTTCGCTTCGTGCCGAGGCTTCCGAGCGCCGCCAAGCGGCGGGGAACGCGTAGGCCGAGACTCATTCGCCCTCGGACTCATCACGAGGGCGCGGACACGCGACCCGGCGGCGTAACGACTGCAGCGGCATCCCGCTCCGGCGGAAGCGGCGGCTTGCCGAGAATGAGGTCGGAGGCCTTCTCGGCGATCATGATCGATGGCGCGTTCGTGTTGCCGCTCGGCACGTCCGGCATCGACGATGCATCTGCCACTCTGAGCGCGCCGATTCCGCGCACCCGCAGCTGCTCATCGAGCACGGCCGCATCGCCCCGACCCATCGCACAGGTGCTGGTCGGATGCGCTCCGGTTTGAATCGTCGCCCGGATGTACGCGTCCAGCTCGGCATCGCTCTGCGCCCCCGTTCCGGGTGCAACTTCGCCGCTCACGAGACCCGCGACCGGCTCCGTCGCGAAGAACCGCCGGATGAGCTTCAGCATCTCGCGCGCAGTACGCCGGTCGCTTTCGGTCACGAGCAGCCCGAGCCGGATGCGAGGAGGTGCGAAAGGATCCGCCGAGCGAAGCGTCACCTCTCCACGCCCGGTCGGTCGGAGACTCAGCGCCACGGCGGTGAATTGATGTCCCGCGCCGGCTCGCCAGAGCGGAAACCACGGCCTCGCGAGCATCGATACGTGCGTCACCTGAAACTGAACGTCGGGCCACGCCGCCTTTGCACCGAGGCGCAGAAAGGCCTGCGTGGAGATCGGATTTGCGGCGAGCGGTCCCGCGCCGAAGAGTCGCCAGGCCGCGAGCGCGAGAGCCAGGCGATCGATGCGCAGGTGCCGCTCGAAAGTGCATGCGCCCGAGGCTCGATAGATCCCGACGACGAGCGGATGATCCTGGAGATTCTTGCCGACGCCGGCTAGCGCATGGCGCGGCTCGACACCTGCAGCTTCGAGCTCACGGGGCGGACCGATGCCCGAGAGAAGCAGCAGCTGCGGCGAGCCGAAGGCGCCCGCGGCCAAGATCACCTCGCGCGAGGCGCGCGCGATGCGCAGCGCGTTCCCCTGCATGTATGGCACGCCAATCGCGCGGGCGTTCTCGATGAGGACCCGGGTCGCGTGCGCTCCGATCTCGAGGTGAAGATTGCGTCTATCGAGCGCGGGCGCGAGATACGCAATGGCGGTACTTTCGCGGCGCCCGCGGCGAATCGTGAAATCGGGCAGTCCGAAGCCCTCCGTCTCGACGCCGTGAAAGTCGGTCACCTGTCGATAGCCGAGGCGCGCTGCCGCCTGCAGCATGCGCGGCGTGATGAACCGATCGGGCGGCTGCCGCGAGACTGCGAGCGGACCCGAGGCGCCGTGATATGCGCCCTCGCCTCTCCAGCTCCGCTCCATCCGTTTGAAGTACGGCAGCACCTCCGCGTAGCTCCACCCGGGAAGGCCGAGATCCCGCCAGCGATCGTAGTCGCCTGGATTTCCGCGGCTGTACATCATTCCGTTGATGGAGGAGGTGCCGCCGAGCAGCTTCCCGCGGGGCTGAGGGATCACCCGACCGTCCGCCGCGGTCTCGGGCTCGGTCTGCAGGCCCCACCCGAAAGCTGGAGTGTTCGAGGCCGCAAGCCACGCGACCGGAATGGAGATGAGCGATCGACGATACTCACGGCCGCCTGCCTCGAGAAGCAGAACGCGGTGCGAACCGTCTGCGGAGAGTCGGTTCGCGAGCGCGCATCCCGCTGAACCGGCTCCAACGACGATGAAGTCGTACTCGGAACGATCGTCACCGGCCGTTGCGGCTGTCCTCAACGAGCACACCGAGGTGAGCTAGAGGAGCGCGTAGTAGCGGATGAGATTGCCGTCGCCCTGCCGCTCGCCCACACCGACCACGACGTGCCGCATCAGCCAATCATGCGGACCCGACTCGACCTCAAAGGTCGGGAAGGCTCGCAGATAATATTCCCCATGCGCCACGGGGGGCCCGCTCTCGAAGATCCACTTGCGGATTCGCGGCATCACGTCGGCCGTCCGGCCCCACAGGTAGCCGCGGTTGTGCAGCAGGATGAGCGTTCCATCCTCCGCCCGCAGCATGTAGCGAGCATCGGTCGCGAGCACGCCGTCGGGCCGGAAGAGCGCCCAATCCCCACCACTCCCCGGGACGACGGTGCCGTTGAGCCGCGGACCCTCGATGGTGCCGCGATCGACGTAGACCGCGCCCCGACCGGCACCAGAGGGCATGTTCTCGATGTTCTGGACGCGTGTGAACCAGAGACGGATCTGAAAGACGAACTCGAGCCTCGCCTCGGTGGTCGTCGAAGCGTCGGCAAAGACCTGCGGAAAGTCCTTCACCCAAGGATTCTAACGGAAGTGACGATCGAGTCGTGCGCGATCACCCGGGTACGCGGATCCGGCGTTGCGGTTGGGCTCACGCGCGGTCAGTCGGCCGCGGCGCTGCGTTCGACCCAGACCTGCGCGATTCGACCCAGGCGTACGTTCGGCCCGGCTGTCCTACCCCGGGACCGGGTGCGCGCGCTGGCGGCGCTCGCTCAGGAGCAGCTCTTGCCGTGATCCGGGCGATCTCCCTCGCTTCGGGCCTCGGACTCCGACATGTACTTGCCGTGCTTGGTCTTCCCGTACCAACGCGTACCGGGGCAGTGATAGACCTTGCTCGTCGTGTTCACCCATACCTGACCGGCGCCGCCGCCTGCTGCAGGCGAGCTTGTAGTGCGCTCGCGCTCGCCCCGGCTCGGCGGCTCAGTAGCCGCCGGTGAGCCAGCCGCGGTCGAACCAGCCGCCGCGCCCGGGGTCCCGCTCGTCGCGCCCTCCGTATTCGCGTGGTCGCTCGCAGCCCCCTCGGCCGCGCGGGTCCGAGCCTTGTCGACCCCGTGATGTCCGCGACAGGCACCGCGACCCGGCTTCCCCGTCCATGTCGTTCCATCCTTGCAGATGATGCCGGAGGACGCAGTCGCACCGTTCGCCGCGGCCCCTGTGGCTTGGGCCATTGCCACTCGAGGCATCGCACCCATCGCGACCGCCGCGATGAACGACACCGCGGCAGTGAAAACGAGATTTCTGATCATGAAAGCACTCCTACTCGTGGATCTATTGCGAGCTCAGGACGTAGATTTCAAACAGCTGCTCATGAACTGCTGACGGTCCGAACCTTTCAGTCGCTGCGATTTCGCCTCCGCGCTGCAAGTCTTCATCTTGCGCTGCTGGCTGTTGAGCCCCTTGGCAGAGCCCGTATCCTCGCCAGCAAGGCAATGCTTCATGAAGTCCTTGCGTACTGCGCCGGAAAGCGTCTGGGATTTTGCTTGCGCATTGCACGATCTCATGCGCTCCTGCTGCTGGTTCGCAGCCGGTGCTTGGGTCGCAATGCCTAGGGAAGCCACCGCGACCGCAAGGAGCAGCATCATGCGCAATACGTCCCTTCGAGCAGATGATGTCGCTGAGCTCCACTGTCCATGCGGAGCTCGAGGTAGAGCGCTGCCATTGGGCATATCACGCCAGGCGGCGTCGAAAGGTGCCATGAGGTCTACTCCCGGTGAG
>Ga0134128_10000953_pt1 | contig 39174 bp, 31 predicted proteins | sample KB31754_FD_96462 | JGI IMG/M metagenome (GOLD analysis project Ga0134128, IMG submission 96462) | Terrestrial soil microbial communities with excess Nitrogen fertilizer from Kellogg Biological Station, Michigan, USA - KB3-175-4 | ecosystem: Environmental > Terrestrial > Soil > Unclassified ...
AGCTCTCCTGAGGTGGTTGTCTTCCTGGATGGTGACTACAGCGACCGCCCCTCCGAACTTCCTATTCTCTTAGCACCAATTATTCAGGGGCGTGCGGACATCACGCTCGGTTGTCGGCTCCACGAGCGACGTTCGGTCACGGGGTTGCCTTGGCATCAGGCGTTTGGGAATCGCCTTGCCGCCGGTTTGATTAGGTTCCTCTACGGCGTGGAGATTTGCGACCTAGGCCCCTTTCGCGCGGCCCGCGCCGACGTTTTGCGAGTACTCGGACTCGAAGAAACTACCTATGGCTGGGCGGTTGAGATGATCCTCAAGGGGACGATCGCGGGATTTCGCATAGCTGAAGTCCCGGTCAGCTATTATCCGCGAATCGGCAAGTCGAAGATCAGTGGTACGCTGAAGGGCACAATCGGCGCCGGATGGTTCATTCTTAGCTTAATAGTGCGCTACTATTTCCGGCACCGAAGGGCTAGGCCAACGCGAGGAGCGTAGCTCGGCATTCATAATTGCAGGCCCTAGGCGAGGAGATCTTGCTTTCAGCGAGGAGCGACCGTGCGTTAGTGGTCATGGCGAAAGCACCAAAGCCGGGCGTGGTCAAAACCCGCTTGTTTACGAGCCTTTCTCCTGAGACTGTGACCGATTTGTATAGCTGCCTGCTCGACGACACGCTCGCTCTCGCGCGGTCATTGAGCGATGTGGACGTTTCCATCATGTGCCCCGCTGCGGACCTACCTAGCCTCAAGCGGGTGGCAGGTGAGCAGATCAGTGTTGTTGCGCAGGAAGGTGAGGGTCTTGCAGCCGGGCTTACTTCGGTTTTTACCCATTTCCCGCAGGATCATCGACGCACAATTGCCTTCAACAGTGACAGCCCGCACCTGCCGCGTTCTGTTCTCGAAGAGGCATTCGAATTGCTTGCCTTACATGATCTGGTCATCGGCCCCACGCACGACGGTGGGTACTATCTAGTTGGCGCAAAAGCTTCTCACACCACGCTTTTCGCAAACGACGGAATGGGAACGAGCAGCGCGCTTGAAAGACTTCTATCACGGGCGCAAACTCTCAAGCTGTCCGTTGGTTTCGCTGCGCCTTTTTACGATATCGATGTAAAGGACGACTTGATTCGCTTAGCGGCTGAGTTGCTGGGGGCTCCAGAAAAAGCGCCACGCACGGCGGGGTGGCTGAAGGAACGGAAGTTTGCGGCAAGACGAACCCCGGGAGAACCGTGAAGGTTACTTGCGAGCCAAGAGTCTACACAATGGGCGCAATCCTATGTCTAGCGCTCGTTATCTGCTCGCGCAACTTCGGCGATCGCGGGGGGGCGCATTTCATGGCGTCCTTGACGCTCGCGGGGGCCGCTTACCTCTTCGCGATCCGTGAATTCTTTACCACGCCAATCCTTCCCAAGCGCGTTGTCGTCTTCGGACTGGTCGTGGCGGCATTTTGGCACATTGAGTTTCTCCGACTGCCGGCGGGAGTCGATGACGACATTCATCGCTACGTTTGGGACGGGCGCCTGCAAAGGCTCGGTCATAACCCCTATCTTGTGATTCCCAGAGACCCTGCCGCCCAGGGACTACACACATTCGAAACCCGCAACTTGAACAACTCAGATCTGCCAAGCCCATATCCGCCGGGGGCGCAGCTGTTCTTCCGCGCCGTCACCGCGATTCACGAATCTACACAGGCGCTGAAGGTGGCATTTGCTGTTTGCAACCTCACGATTGTTCTCTTGTTGCTCGATCTCTTTCGCAGGCTCAGACAACCGGCTCACCTGGTTCTGGTGTTCGCCTGGAACCCATTGTTGGCGATTGAGGCGTCGGGAAGCGGGCATATTGACATTCTTGGCGCTCTGTTACTGGTGATATCCGCCGCCGCACTCGCGCGCCGATGGCGGACGACTGCTGCCGTCTCATTGGCTCTGGCGATCGCAGTGAAGTTCCTGCCAATCGTGCTCATACCCGTTTACTGGAAGAGAGTTCGCATTCGCGACGTGGCGCTTGCCGCACTGGTTGTCGCGCTTCTGTACGTGCCATTTCTCAATAACGGCCGCATTCCGCTCGGCTCGCTCGGTTCTTACGTGCGCGGGTTTCGCTTTAATGGACCGATTTTCGCCGTTCTAGAAGGAGTAGCGCCTGCATGGGCGTTAGCTGGTTTCGCGGTGCTGGCCGGATTGACGACGGCGACCTGGTTGCGAAGAAAGTCGTCGGACTGGTCTCCGCAGGCATTTGCTTGGCCGATGGCGGTATCGCTTGTATGTGCCCCCGTCGTATTTCCTTGGTATCTACTTTGGTTTCTGCCATTTCTGACTTCGCCATCGCTACTGCTGATCCTGATCTGGACCGTGAGCATTATTCCCACCTACATTATGTGGCACATGCGCGCGGTCAGCGGAGTGTGGGGTGCCCTCCCGTCCTGGTCGATGATGCTGGAATATGGAATCGTGGCAGCGGCTGCCGGATGGATCGCCTTGGGTCGATTTATCCAAGCACGACAACGCACAAGTTCTGTATCCGGAACTCCTAACTTGTCATCCAAGAGCGCATCCGTACAATTCACCGAGGAGGAACGTTCATGACAAGTGCGAGCCGACTCCATGGGATCCGCCTTATAGCATTTAGCCTGATTTTGATTCTCTCTTCCCTTGCTGCGGCGCAGCAGCGGGATCCGATTATCGAAAAGATCGCCAAAGCCTACGGCCTCGATTCGTATGACAAGATCGAAGCGATCCGTTACACCTGGGGTATAGACATTCCCGGATTGTTCAAAGCCACGCACAAATGGGAGTGGGAGCCAAAGACCGGCAAAATTTCCTTTGAAACTACCGATAAGGAAGGCAAACCGGTCAAAGTCAGCTACGACAGCTCTCAGCTCAACAGCCAGTCCGACCAGGTGAAGAATGAGGTTGAGCCGGCCTTCGTTAACGACAATTATTGGCTTCTATTTCCGCTCCATGCTTACTGGGACAAGAGCGCGACGATCACCAATCAAGGCATGCAGAAGCTGCCCATTGGCCCTGGTTCAGCCACTCTAGTCTCGGTGAAGTATCCCGCAGAAGCCGGCGGTTATACGCCCGGAGACACCTGGGATTTGTACGTTGGTAAAGACTATCGCGTCGTGCAATTCGTCTATCATCGGGGCGGGCCAAAGAAGCCGAGTCTGGTCACCGCAACTTGGGCGGGCTACAAAAAGGCCGGCCCACTACTTATCTCAACTGAGCACCGTGGCAAAGCAGACGACAAGCCCCTACACCTTTGGATTTCGAACGTGGCGGTCAAACTAGCGGGATCGAACAAATGGATTCCTGCGCAGTAAGAACGAGAAGGTATGTTCGGAAGATTCTTTGTCGATGAAGGCAAACATCGAGCTGGATATTGGACGAAAGACTTTCGCATCTGGCCTACTGCCTGAGCTGATCTCTGTGCTGCGCCGCAGCCGGCCCGGCGATCTGGTCGCGTTGATCGGCGAGGACGAGAGTATTGGGCCTGAGCTCGAAACCTGGTGCCGATTCACCGGGAGTCCACTGCTGGCGACTACGGTCGAAAAAGGGCGTCCGCGGTGGGTTTTCCGGTGCGGCCCGGGTACATTGCCCGCCGAAGACAGGCGACCAGTTGGCTCCCGGCTTTGGCTTTACACGAATTTCCACTGCAACCTAGCTTGCGACTACTGTTGTGTGCGTTCATCGCCCAATGTACCCCGACGAGAACTGGGACTTGCGCGCGTGCAGCGAATCGCTCGTGAAGCGAAAAAACTCGGGGTAAAAGAGATCTTCGTAACCGGAGGAGAGCCGTTTCTGTTGGAAGACATCGATAAGATTCTGCTGGCTTGCTCTTCAGCCGCTCCAACTACGGTGCTCACCAATGGAATGCTATTTGTCGGGCGGCGAGCGGAAAGCCTGCGAGCGCTGCCCCGCGATGGGGTTGTGCTGCAAATCAGCTTGGATAGCCCGACGCCCGAGCGGCACGACCAACATCGCGGTGCCGGATCATGGGCACGGGCCAGAGACGGCATTCGACATGCGCGCAGAGACGGCTTTCGAGTTCGCCTGGCAGCAACCGTTTCGAGCGACGCCGAGGCCGAGGAGTTTCGAACTTTCCTCGATCAGGAGAAGATCGCGCCAGAAGATCGAGTCATTCGCCGGATCGTCTTACGTGGAGCTGCCAGCGAGGGGGTCGCCCTCAGTCGAGCCGATCTGGTCCCGGAAGTCACGATTACAGCTGAAGGCGTATTCTGGCATCCTGTTGGAGCGGAAGATGCCGATCTGCTTGTGACGCGCGACATTTTCCCTCTCGCCGAGTCTTTTGCTGCCGTACGCCGCGCCTTCGACCGCGAAGGCGAACACTCGAACAAGCTGGCAAGAATCTTTAACTGCGCGTGACCATTGCTCAGGCTCCTGGATCAAAGAGCAGATCATTGTCTGAGTAGTGCGCAGCTTTCAACGTTTCCAGCAGTTTTGCGTGGATTGGGACGACCTCCGTGTTGATCCCATGAGGAACTCCTGATTATCCAGACCGCTTAGGCTGACTTGGCCAGGATCGGCTCGAAAAATCCCTGTTCTGCGGCGGCTTGCCGCAATTCACCGTAACCATCGAGGTGAGGTGCAAGCCAACGCTTCAGTCCTTCGGCCTCGAGGACCGAACGATGGACGGGGTTGTCGTAACTCATAGCTAAGAGCGCTTGGACAAACCGGCGTTCCTGTTCGCGGTCAAGGTCAGGCCTCGCCGTGAACATGCAGTGGTTGTAAGCCGGTGACGACCATATCTCACGAAGGCCGCCTTCGGGCACCAGGTGCTCGCCACGCACAGTATTCCAAAAAGGGCTGCCGATAGCGCCTGCGTCGGCTCGCCCATCTAGCACCGCGCGCACGACCTCGACTTCACTAGTGCCGGTATCGCCATGTTTGCCCACGTCGCTGTCAAAACGCAGTGCCCTGTAATCCCGCCCCTCTCGCATTCCTTCTTGCTCCAGATAGTAAACGGGAAGAATCGCGGCGTGTCCACTGTCGCGGCTGCCGAGTGCAAGCGTGCGGTTCTTCAAATCGGCGAGAGAGTTAATGGGGCCGCCGGTGGGCGCGACGATTTTGGTCATCCACCCGAGATCGGTGTCACGCATGGCAATTGCCCGGCAGGCGTGGCCGCTCCACTCATCGGATTGCAAGTAGGCGAGGTTCGTGTTCCAGGCGATGTCGATGCGGGGTACGTTCTTGCCCGGGTTCGCGAGAAGCGCAAGCACCTGCGCCTCGTAGCTTTGAAATAGCACGACCTCAACGGGAAGATGTGCTTCCTCGTGGAGATACGTCCGCATCCCTTCCCAAATCGTTACCACTTTCGGATTGTAGGCAACCGCGCCGAGCCAGAGTGTTTTGGTCATAGGTCCCTATGGGTCATCCAGTTGTTTTCAGACGAACGACAATTCCACACACATCGCAAGAGGCGGCTGGGTGCCCGCTTCAAAAGAGTGGCATTCCCAGTAACGACTTGCCGATGAACTCGCGTAGGACATCGCCTGTCGGCGCCATTACAGCACCCGCGTGGGCGTCGCGGAACAATCGTTCGATGTTCAAATGCTTTGAGAACGCTGCGCCCCCGCAAGTCCGCATCGCCGTTGAGGTCACCATGATCGCCACATCGCCTGCAGCAGCTTTCGTCTCGAGCACGCGCAGCGTGCTTGTTTCGCGTGGCTCTTCAAGATGATCGATCAAATCATCGATGCGCGAAGCGAGGCCGTCGGTCTCGATCTGCATGGCGGCTAGCTGAGCACGTAGAGTGGGTAAGCTCTCGCCAAGGCTCAAGCCGAGATGCTCGAACTTCGCGTTCTTAAGGTGCGATGTAGTACCCGCGACTGCCGCCCGACACAAGCCGAGAGCCACCGCTGCTGTTCCTAGGCTGAACATCGGCAGCACTACGTTTAGCATGGCAGGGAAGCCTGCGCCATCATCCGTGAGCTGAAACGAAACCGGCACTTCGCAGTCATCGAGGGCAACCGGCGCTGACGCGTTAGCCCGCAAGCCAAGGCCGTCCCAGGGGCCTGCAACCGTCAGGCCGTGTGTCTCCGCAGCAAGCAGATACAGGGTCGAATCGGTTGGACCCTTAGCCTCAGGCGAAAGTGTGGAGACCACATAGCTTTGCGCGTGGCCAGCGCTAGTGACCCACGACTTCCTCGCGGTAATGTGGACGCTTCCGCCATTCCGCTGTGCACGGGAGATCGGCGTCCAGAAATGACTGCGCGAGCCAGCTTCACTGAAAGCAAGCGTGGACAAATGGCGGCCCGCCCCAATTTCCTTTAGAACTGGCGTGGTCGCCTCGGTCGTGCCTGGCCGCGCTGCCAAAATGCAAGCTGTGCCAAGAACATGCATTAGGTAGACCATCGCAACCGAAGCGTCTGACTCAGCGAGCGCTGCGGTTACTCCGGCAAACGCACGGGGACCCAATCCCGAACCGCCAAACTCCCTGGGCAGCAGCAACGCAAGCAGTCCACTCTGACCAAGCGACTCCACAGCTTCGGTAGGGAATCGTCCCGCCTTGTCGTTTTGCGTTGCAAATGGGGCCAGTACGGAGCAACCAATCTCGTGTGCCTTTGATACGGCTACGTCGTGATTCATGAGAACACCGCCACGAATCCCTTGGATCGAAGGATTGTCGCTGAGGATGCTGGCCGGGTCAAGTTGCTGCCCTATGAGTGACTGTTTAAATTTCCCTCGTCGCCGTGAAAATCAGCACCGTTGTGGTGCAGCGGAGCGTATTCATGGCGCGGGAGTTTACCCATCGTCCCATAACCTTCGGATCGTGTGACCGTCGGGCAAAATTACTTGGCCGTGAAGGCGCGTATTGAATTTGGCGTCAGCACGGTCAACTCGCCGTAAGTCTCCTTCTTTATCGTGCCCCGAAGTTTGGTCGCGTGGTCCATCATCCAAAGCTCCGGGATGATCTCGCCTACGAGTTTCCCGTGGCAAAACAGGCGAACGACAGAACTCTCAGAAACAACGATCCCTACTGCATTGGTCACGGCGCTCATGTTCGCTGCCGCAAGATGCCTGCTGCCGAGACCCAAAGGCACATCAACGTTCGACGCGAGCGCATCGAGATAACGGCACGCGGCGAGAACTACGCCCTCGCGGCTAATCACGAATGCTCCGTCGAGTTGGGCAAGCTCCTTGATCGTTCCGCGTAGATTCGGATCGCTCAGGTGGCGGAGTGGTTCTGGATGCCCACTCAGAGGGTCAAGAATTAATGAACGCGACTTGGTCAGTACAGCCTGTTCATCACCAAGGGTGAACAGCGTGCCGATGCGGCGCCCCTCCCTCCCTTCGCGCGCGATCTCGACTGCAAGCTCAATGGCGGTTTCGAGGACTTCAGGGTCATATCCCGTGATTTGACAAAGGATGCTTTCAAACATGGCTAATAGTTTAGCTGCTGGGCAGTCGATCCAGCATTCGCTTTAAGCGACTCTCGATACTTCGCGCTCCTCAGGCTGGCGAACCGGCGATGCCTTTCGTCTGGAGAGAGATTTCAACAAGGTCTTAACGATTACGTAAAGCACGGGAATAAAGAACAAGTTCAGAACGGTGGAGAACAACATTCCGCCAACGATGGCGGTCCCAACCGAGTGCCTGCCGATCTTCCCGGCTCCAGATGCAAAATATAGTGGAAGCACACCAAGGATGAAGGCGAACGAAGTCATGAGAATCGGGCGCAAGCGAAGCTCGGCGGCTTCGATCGCGGCGTTGATGATCGTGCGGCCCTGCTGCAATAGTTGCTCGGCGAATTCGACGATCAGAATGGAGTTTTTCGCAGACAAGCCGATCAACATGACCAAGCCGATTTGGACATAGACGTTGTCCACCAGACCGCGTGCAGAAATGAACAGCAGGGCGCCCAACACCGCCATAGGGACAGCCAAAAGGATGATGAAAGGCAGCACGAAGCTCTCATATTGTGCGGAGAGAGTGAGATAAACCACCAACAGACCGAGGGCAAAGATTATGATTGCCTTGCCGCCGGCCTCAACCTCTTCTAGCGCCAGACCGGACCAATTGAACGACATCCCTTGCGACATGTTTTGCTTAGCCAGTTCCTCCATCGCCTGCAATCCCTGGCTCGAACTGTAGCCCGGAGCTGGAGCGCCATCGATCTCCGCCGAGCGGAACAGGTTGAAGTGATTGATGACCTGTGGACCTGACGTGTCCTTCAGCGAAACAATGTTTCCGAGCGGCACTAACCCGTTCGTGTCAGAGCGAACGTAGTACTGTCGCAGGTCACGCGCATTCATGCGGAACGGCTGGTCAGCCTGAACGTAGACACGATAGGAACGATTGTTGAAATCGAAATCGTTCACATACTCTGATCCCATGTAGACACCGAGCGCCTGAGTGACCTGGTTGATCGGCACGGCCATGGCTTTCGCCTTCTCGCGGTCGATTTGGACCAACTGTTGAGGATCGTTTGCCGTAAAGCTGGTAAACAGTCCGGTCAGGCTAGGTCGCCCATGGCTGGCAGCGACAATCTTATGTGCAACGGTGTCGAGATCCTGCAGAGTGTTCCGCCCTAAGTCCTGCAACTGGAACTGGAACCCGCCGAAACTTCCGATGCCGTTCACCGCTGGCGGCTCAAAGGCCACAACGATCGCACCGGGAATAGCGAACAGTTTCGGAGATACACGAGCGACGATATCGCTGGCACCGTGGCCTGCGCCCCGGCGATCATCAATTGGCTTCAGGGGAGCGAAAACTAACCCATAGTTCGGCGAGCTCCCCCCAGAAAGGGAAAATCCGGGAACGGCAAAGGTTCCGAAGACATCTGGGTCGGCACGAAGGATCTGCTCGGCCTGTCTCGCGACGTTGGTCGTATAAGACAACGACGCTCCCGGGGGTGCCTGAACGACCACAATGAAATAATTTTGGTCTTCCTGTGGAACGAATCCTGTGGGAACATGCCGGTACATGTAAGCAGTGGCCGCCAGACCGGCGAGAAACAGTACGATCATCGCGTAGCGATACTTGAGCACGCGGCAGATGGCTTTGCCGTATCCCGTGGCAGTCCCGCGAATCCCTGCCTCGACGCCTCGCACGAACTTCTCATACCCGCGGGTGAGCCATCCGATGCGTGTCCACGAGAAAAGCGAATACTTGTATTCCTCGCCGCGAAGCAGAAGTGCTGCCAACGCCGGCGAGAGCGTTAATGCGTTAAACAACGAGATCGCGATCGAGAAAGCAATGGTCAACGAGAATTGCCGGTACAGAATGCCGGTTGTGCCGGGGAAAAACGATACCGGCACGAAGACAGAAATCAGTACGAGGGAGGTCGCGACGACGGCACTCGCTACTTCAGCCATCGCGACCGACGTGGCAGTGTGGGAATCCGTATGGTCTGCATCGATGTGGCGCTGCGCATTTTCAATGACAACGATTGCGTCATCGACAACCAGCCCGGTCGCTAGAGTGATTCCGAATAGCGTTAGAGAATTAATGGAAAACCCAAACATCTTCACGAAGGCAAATGTTCCGACGAGGGAAACGGGAATCGTGACAGCGGGAATAATTGTCGCGCGCCAATCTAGCAAGAAAAGAAAGATAACGATGATGACGATCAGGATTGCTTCTTCGAGGGTAGTGACTACTTCCTTTACCGAGTCGCCAACCACGGTTGTGGTATCGAACGCGATCACATACTTCATTCCAGGTGGGAACGATTTCGAGAGTTCCTGGAGCTCTGCCTTGGCAGCCCGGTCGACGTCGAGCGCATTCGCATTGGAGAGCTGCTGCACGCCGACGCCGATTGCTTCGTGTCCGCTGTACATTAGGTTGGTGTCGTAACTCTCGGCGCCGATCTCAGCCCGAGCAACGTCCTTGACCTGCACAATGCCGTTGGGCGTGTTCTTAAGGATGATCCTTTCGAATTCTCTCGGGTCAGAGAGCCTACCTACGACTCGCAATGCAATTTGAAAACTCTGTGTCGAATCGGCGGGCGGACGACCAAGCTGCCCCGCCGGAATTTCAACGTTTTGCTCCTGCAACGCGGAGATCACGTCCGCAGCGGTGAGCTGGCGCGCGGCGAGCCTCGTGGGATCCAGCCAGATTCGCATTGCGTATTTACGTTCGCCGAAAATGAGAACATCACCCACTCCCGGAATCCGCTTCAGCGCGTCCCTCACATATACGTCGAGGTAGTTAGAAATGTACTGGTTCGAGAGGCTGTTGTCGGGCGAGAAAAACCCGGCTGCGAAAACAAAATTCGGGTTCGCCTTCGTGATCGTGACACCGGTGTTTTTGATTTCCTGCGGCAAGCGACCTTGCGCGGTTGCCACCCGGTTCTGCACGTCAACCGCGGCGACGTTCAGATCGTAGCCAGTGCGAAAAACAACATTGATCGTGCTGGTGCCATCATTCGAGCTAGTCGAAGTCATATAGTGCATGCCCTCGACGCCGTTAATCTGTTGCTCAAGCGGAACCGTTACGGCTGACTCAACCACGCTTGCGTTTGCGCCCACGTAGTTGCTGGAAACCGTGACCTGCGGCGGCGCAAGGTTTGGATATAGCGAAATCGGGAGCGTAGGAATCGATACCGCTCCTGCCAAAATAATCAGGAGCGCGCAAACCGTAGCAAAAATCGGTCGTCGGATGAAAAAATCAACCAAGTGGCACCTGTGCAATCTGCGGGGACTACGTCTTCGCCCGCGAACGCAATGAAGTTGGTTTGTTAGCTAATGGGACGAACCGGGACTCCGTCCACCAAGAACTGAATGCCTGAAATGATAACTTTGTCCCCGGCCTTCAACCCATCGCTGACCGCATAATCATTTCCTATGGTGTCCCCCAGCGAAACGGCCCTCTGCTTGGCGACTGCCCCATCGCCCGATGACTCGGCGATATAGACGAACGCCTGTCCTCCGATTCGGGTAACGGCAAGCACGGGCACCGTGGGTGCCGGGGATGTGCTCCATACCACGCGCGCCTTCACCAGCTGTGAATTTCGAAATCGATCGAGTGGCGCGTGTACGGGCGCCTTCACCAGAACGCCTTGAAGAGCGTTATCGACCTGCTGCGAAATGAAATCGATCTTGGTCGTCTCGAGCGATCGGCCACTGCTTGTGATGATTTGCATGGGAAGCCCCATACGAATTTCAGAGGCACGCTCGGTGGGTATATAAAGGTACGCTTCGAGCTCGGCATTCTCGTCGACTGTGGTCAGCAGGGTTTGTGGCGATACATAGTCCCCCACGTGCACGGGCACATCGCCGATAATCCCGCTGAATGGAGCGGTCAAGTTGTAATAGGCGAGCTGACGTTCCTGCGTGATCCGCGCTGCTCTCGCCGAGTCCAGATCAGCCTTCGAGTTCTCAAAAGCCTGGACCGCGTAGTCGTATTCCTGTTTGCTGGTCACGCCTCCTTCAAACAACCTCTTCTGGCGCCCCACCTCGGTTTGGTTGTAGTCGAAGACTGCTTTCTTTTGTGCTTCCGTGCTGCGTTGTTGATCAACGGTGGCTTGCTGCTTGAGCGGATCAATAGTCATTAATACCTGACCGACGCGGACGCGGTCCCCGGACTTGACCAATATTCGAGTAAGGGTGCCATCCACTTGAGGCTGAATGCTTGCGGACCGGCGCGACTTTATCGTGGCAACGTATTCGTCAGTGCGGGGCACGGGTGAAAGGTCGATTGATTGGACTTTCACCGGCAAAGCTTGCGGAGCGGGCCGCTTTGCCTCCGTCTTTCCACACCCGGAGGAAAATCCGAGGGCGAGGCCAATAACAAGAATCAATGGGATCGTTGCGAGTAGGTTGAACCGAGTCATATAAGTGTCCTTCGGGCAACTGCTCATGGACAGAAGATGCTGCGTCGTTTTGCTGAGATTCAAAACCTAATGGGGGTGGGCAAGAAAGCAATCGAGATGAACGGGGACGAAAGATCGCGAAAAGGAGTGATGCCACGCCGCCTGGCGATTTGCCTCTCCTGGATGTGGCGTAGGCCCGAGAGCAACCTTCTGACCTACCTTGCTGGCAACTCCGCCGCATCCAGATTGCCTATTGCGTCATCCTCTATAAGTAACTCGGAGGCTATTCATGAAGAACCGCTTAACGATAGTCGGCCTTGGTGGCTCACTGGCGAAACGCTCCAACAGCCTGGCCGCGCTGAAGATCGCATTAGAGGGGGCGACAGAAACGGGTGCTCAAATCGAGCTCTTTAACATTCGCGAGCTAGCAATCCCGATGTACGAGCCCGGTAGTCAAAATCCTCCTGATTCTGTGCTACAGATGGCGAACGCGATGTACAACGCCGATGGGCTGATCTGGAGCAGCCCGATGTACCACGGCACTATCAGTGGTTCGTTTAAGAATTCCCTCGACTGGTTGCAGATACTTGGCAATCGCCAGCCGTCATATCTGACCGATAAAGTTGTCGGTCTGATCAGCACTGCTGGCGGAGTGCAGGGCCTACAGGCGGTGAACACTATGGAGTTCGTCGTGCGCGCACTGCGCGGATGGGCTGTGCCGCTCGTGCTCCCGATAGCGCAGGCGTGGAAGGCTTTCGACGAGCAAGGTAAGCCCATAGATCCAACTCTGACTGAGCAGCTGCGAGCATTGGGCCGGGAAGTGGCGCGAGGTTCTTGTCAGTTTGCGCTGACTCCGCCGACCAAAGCTGATGCAGCCGCGGCCGAAGCAGCAATTTTGCCCGAGAGCGATGCTGAGGCGAAGAAGGGCGCTAATGCAGTGCAGGGACGCGCCTTTACTAAACGGAGGTGATTTTTAGAACTGCAATGCTTTTAATCCTGAGCAGGGTGCGTACTTTCTGGGCATTCGCTTCCTGAGAGGCGAACCGTTGAAACTTGATAGGGCTGACCAGCTTTTGGCCAGTCGCCCCGGCAGCCAGTGCCCGATTCTCGATTCAGCGGGTTCAAGTAACGGTAGAATTCCCGCCACCAGCACGCCGGCTGATTTTCGATGGTTCGTAATTGGAATCGTCTGGTCGTTCCCACTTCCCAGAAGCGACTCCGGATGCGTGACGTTGCTTGTTACAGCCCGGCAGAGTGCAAGACTAAGAGTAACCGAGCTTCAGGTCGCCTACCTGCTTCTGAAGTTGATGCACTTTTCACTGATCTTTAAATTCCCTTTGACCACCTAGAAACTCGTTTGTTGGTAGGTTCTCCGGTCGGACTTTTTCAGGGGACGCCCGCAACTCCAACCTACGTTAAAAGGTGAATAATTTATGAAACGCAAGACGCTTTTGACGCTGCTTTCAGTAGCTACGTTGACCGGGAGCATTTTCGCAGCTGAGGGTGCAGTCCCCCAAGGTGTGCAACACCTGAACCACGTCTTTGTCATCGTAATGGAAAATCACGGTTATTCGCAGCTCATTGGCAATCGAAACGCTCCCTTTACGAATCAATACGCGAAGCAAGCGAACTCAGCCCTCAATTACTTTGCCATCGGGCACCCGAGCTTGACCAACTATCTTGAAATCGTGGGCGGATCTAACTTCGGTGTGCGGAGCGACAATAACCCCGATTGGCACAATGCGACTTGCATGACCAATCTTTCCACTGCAACGGTCAACACGGACTTTCCGTCCAGCCCGAGTGTTTGCCCAATCGCGGGAAGAGGAACCGATGGAGAGACTCCAGCTATCGATCTCACGAATGAGTGCCCGAGCCCGGACACAACCGATCCATGCCCACCCGGCCTGATTGACATAGACGGCGTGACTTCGATTAAAGCGACGCCGAACACAATCGGCAAGACGATTGCGGATCAACTTGCCGAACACCACCGTACTTGGAAGAGCTACCAGGAAAGCCTCCCACCGCAAGGCGCAGACGGCGTGAACTTCAGCGATGGTTTCTTCACGGACGCAAGCAATATTCCGTCGGTGATTCCCGGTGAAGCGCAGACCTTGATTAAGCTCTACGCTGCCAAGCACAACCCGTTTGTCTACTTCCAGAGCGTCCAGGAAGGCGAGGATTCGAATTCGAGTCTAAAAAACGTCAAGGGATTCATGGGGGAGGGAGGTTTGTTTGAGGATTTGGGAACAGGTCGCGTGCCGAACTTTTCTTTGATTGCTCCGAACCAATGCACCGATCAGCATGGGCGCGGCAATGGTGGCCCTCAGTGCGACTTCGACCCAAACGACACGGGCATTCAATCGGGACTGAATCCTGCCCTGATTTACTTGGGTGACCTGACTCTGCGGAACATTGTGATGGCCATCCACAATTCTACCGTCTGGAAGCAGGGTCGCAATGCCATAGTGGTCGTGTGGGATGAAAACGACTACAGCTTCGTACCGAACGTGAATCAAGTCCCTGCCATTGTCGAGACGAACTTCGGACCACAACATCACTCCAGCGCAAAACGCTACACTCACTTTTCCTTGCTCAAGACTCTGGAAGGTGCCTTTGAACTGCCCTGTCTGAATCATGCCTGCGATGAAAGTGTGAAAGTGATGTCCGATCTCTTCGACTCTAATTCGAACTAGCTGTCGGGACCTCGTTTATCGTTGGTGATCAGGGACGACATGGCACAAACGAAGTCGAATGCTTCACGCCATACACTGGTTTCGGCTTGATACACCGCGAAGAGCGGTGGATCGTCGAAACCTCACGGGTGCAGTCTCTAAAAGGACACGAATAACCTGGGGCTTGCAAGCTCCGCGAGCGGATGGCGGAGCTTTGCTTTTTGGGCGATCGTGTTCGCGATTTCCACGATCTCGCTGAGTTTTAGTGTCCTCAGGAGGAAGAAACTTGTCTGGCCGAGTTGCTACATGCATCGCTGCCGAATGCTACGTCTAATCACGATAAGCGAATCGGGCGTCGCCCAAATGGTGCTTGAGTGGGTCTAGCCATGCTTCGTAAGCCCGCCAGGGTAGGAGCCCCGTCCGGAAAATTGGCTGGCGAACTTGTTCTGAGCTTGCAGTGGCAATGTTGCGTTGGTGTTTGTAGAACTCGATGCAGGCAGGTTCGACTTCCAGCTCACAGAATTCCAGGATTCGACGTGCGTTTCCCTCGACGTCCTCTATGACGTCCTCATAGGAGACTCGGAGAACTCGTCCGGGAAGCACTCGCTTCCAGTGTCGCATGAGCTCGAGATACGTTCGGTAGTACCGAGCGATGTCTTCAATGCCGTAGGTGAACTCCTGCCCGCTGGCAAACAGCTGTTTCAAGTTACTGAAGCAACAGGCCAACGGCTCGCGGCGCACGTCGATGATTTTGGCATTCGGCAATATGAGATGAATCAGCCCAATGTGGCGGAAATTGTTTGGCATCTTATCCACGAAGTACGGTAACTTCTCGCGATAATGGCGGGTATTGCGTATGTAAGACTCGCCGAGGCTGCGGAATTTGTCTGGCGCAAGTTCGGTGAGCACGGCTGGATACCGTGGGTTGGCAGGATCTGAGAGGGGCCTTTCCAGTTCGCGTACGATGCGAGGAAATTCTGGGAGTTCCTGAGTGCCATCAATTTGCGAATGTGAGGCTAGGATTTGCTCAACGAGTGTTGAGCCGGAACGGGGTAAGCCTACTATAAAAATCGGATCGGGGTCCTGCGCACCGACACCCGAGCGCGCCGCGAAGAATTCTGCGGTACACACCTCAATCTCCCGGCGAGCAGTAATTTCGAATCTTTTTGCGTCATAGCGGACTTCAGCGCGCTTGAGCATGTTGCCTCGTTCGTAGAATTGCCAGGATTGCGTGTACTCGCCCCGATCCTCATGCGCTTTGCCGAGGGCGAAGCATAAATGGTAACGATCGACTCGATCAGTGCCTGGCGCGGCCTCCTCTGCGAGCATACGGGAGATCTCGCCCTCAGAAAAATGATAGGTCTTGAGGTTTGCCAAGCTCCAATACGCGTCGCCAAAGTTTGGTCGGATGCTGGCGGCCGCTTGGTATGAATCGATCGCCTCCCTTTGCCGTCCAATGCTTTGTAACGCGTGGCCGAGCGAGACATGCAACTCAGCTGACGCCGGTGAGGCGATAACCAATTGTCGATAGACCGCGATGGCTTCCTGATGACGCCCTAATCCGACACAGGCGGCAGCGTACATAGGAAGGAGATCGTTAGTTGCGGTGTCGAGTTCCAGTAGGCCCGCAACAAGGTCGTGCACCTTCATATATTTCTGTGCATCCAGCAATAGGCGGATATAGTCAAGGCGCGCGGCGCGATAGTTGGGAGCAACTTTGACAGCATCTTCGAGCAGAGTCTCTGCTTCTTCAAACGCCTTGCGTTGGTGGGCAATTCGCCCTAACAATCGCAATGCTTCAACGTGATTCCCTCCCGCGGCACGATATTTCTGCAGAATGTTCTCCGCTGGAGGCAGATCTCTATCCGAGAAGAGGCTGGCAGCTCGCACCACTTCCTGCGGGAGCTGTTGCAGGACAGAGACGTGCTCGGATGCCGCAGCCGCACGTTTTGTTTCTCCAATGCCACGATAAAGGCGTTCGAGCATCAACCAACTCGTTGTCAGCGCCGGATTGAGACTCACCGCTCGTGAGAACGCGACGATCGCAGCCGGCAAATTTCGAAGAGTCAGGTAGCACTGACCACGCTCCTGGTACAAGAGACTGAACCGAGGATGAAGTCGCTCTAACTTCTCCAAGGTTGCCAATGCATCACTTATACGGTTCAAACAGCGCTGGTTGGCGGCGATCAAATAAAGCGCGTCGCGGTCCTGCGGCGTTTGGGTAAGCAGCGTTTGAGCAGCGCTAATCGCCTCGGCATGACGCGCGCATTTGCTCAACTCACGAATGCGTCCGACTTCCAGTTGAGTAACAGAAGACATCGAGAAGGTTCCTACGACAGCAGATTATAGTAGGTGGCACACACGTCTTACGCTGACCTGAAGATGCCGTTTACAAAATAGAGTGTTTCCCCTGACAAACGCGGGACAAAACTAGCTGTAGTTTTGCGGTTTCCACAACTCAACGGTTCATTTTCATCTAACTCTCATCTTCTCGTTGTCCCAAATTCACCACGCGGCACAGATACTATCGGCGTGATGTGGATGGCTGAATGCTTTTGTCAATCACAACGCATTCGTAGCCGAAATTTCGAAGCGAGGACTATTTCATGTCTATTGATCGTCGCAAGTTCCTGCAGTTGACGGGCGCCGCGGGCTTCAGCTTGGCGACGTTGAAAACAAATATTGCGAAGGCGCTTGCGATACCGGCAAGCAATCGCACCGGCACAATTCAAGATGTTGAGCACATCATCATCCTCACGCAGGAAAACCGTCCGTTCGATCATCATTTCGGCACCATTTTCGGAGTGCGCGGATTCAACGACCCGCGGGCGGTAAAGATCAATCTACCGCTCAGGGATGGCGGAAGCACGCAGGTTTCGGTCTTTCTACAACCGGCGGGCCCCGCCAATGAAGCTGCAGGGTTCTCGGTCCCGCCAAACTTCGGAAACCTGGGAGGCCCAGTAAATGGAGTTGATGTGATTCCGCCGTTCCGCCTAAACCCCAACAGCGTCACGCCGGTTCTGAAGAGTTTGGGCGGACTCTATATGCCGGGAACGGGTCACGATTGGAATGGAACTCATGCCTCCTGGAACAATGGCCAGTATGACCAATGGGCTGTACAAAGAGGCCCTATGGCGATGTCGTACATGACGCGCGACGACGTCCCTTACCACTGTGCTCTAGCAGACGCGTTCACCGTAGGAGACGCTTATTTTTGCTCCGTCATGGGGCCAACGAACCCGAATCGCATGTACATGTGGTCGGGCTGTATCGGCAATCTAAGCAACCTCGGCCCGGCCGGTGCTGATGGTCATGGCGCCGGGCCGATGACCTACAATGGTCTCAGCATCAACGATGCCTACTGGACCTTCCCCACCTTTCCCGAAGTGTTACAGGCAGCCGGTATTACATGGAAGATCTATCAGGACCTCGCCGGGGGGCCTGGCGCGCCGTTCTTCGGAGACGGTGAGGGATTCGGCAATGCGTTCACCGGCAACTTCGCAGACAACACGGTCCTTTACTTCAATCAGTATGCGGCTGCAACTCCGGGTGCGCCGCTGTTCGAAGGTGCCGCCACAGGAACTGACGTTCTCAGCATTATCCCGCCGAGTGGAGCGCCGGAAGAAGCCTGGTTGGCTTGGGCCGAACACCTTTTTGATGACTTCCGGAACGATGTGCAAAGCGGCAAGCTGCCGCAGGTTTCCTGGATCGCTGCGCCGGCCGGTTACACCGAGCATTCGGATTGGCCAATCGATTACGGTGCGTGGTACATCTCGCAAATCTTCAACATCCTCGTATCGAACCCCGATGTGTTCAGCAAGACTGTGTTCATCGTCAACTACGACGAGGGCGATGGGAGCTTCGACCACATCGTGTCGCCTACCCCACCGCCTGGGCCCGGCTTTGGAGCATCGACGGTCAGCATTGAAAATGAGATCGTGACCGCGAATGGCGAGCCTGCGGGTTTTCTGACCGGCCCGATTGGCTTGAGCACGCGGGTGCCGCTGCTTGCCATTTCGCCTTGGAGCAAGGGGGGCTTTGTCGATTCTCAAGTGTTCGATGCCTCATCTCTGATCCAGTTCATAGAAAAGCGTTTCGGAGTGTTCGAGCCTAATATTTCTCCGTGGCGCCGTTCGGTCGTTGGTGATCTGACATCAATCTTCAACTTCGGCAACCCGAATCAGGGTCATGTCAAGCTGCCCAGCACCGACAGCTTCTTACCTTCAGTAGACGAGCTCGGCGGCGGAAGTGTGCCGGACCTCATTCCTGCTATCGATACGGTTATCATCGGCATTCCGCAGCAGGAAAAAGGCATTCGACCTGCACGAGCATTGCCCTATGAGTTAAACGTTGGCGCGACCGTCAATCCCGGGAACAGTACCATTGCCTTGAAGTTCATCAACACAGGTGGTGCCACCGTGGTCTTCCAGGTGCGGTCTGGGGATCCTGAAGATCCTGTGCGCACTTACTCAGTCGAACCTGGCAAACAACTGCAAGATGTGTGGAGCATTACCTCGTCTTACGACCTCTCGGTTTACGGACCCAATGGCTTCCTGCGTTCGTTCAAGGGGAGCATCGGGCCGCACGCGGCGATTCTTGACGTTGTCTCAACTTATGGCACGCAGGGCCGCGGCTCGATTGCCTGGACGGTTACCAACCTGGCGAATGCTCAAGCCGAAGTGAACGTGCTGGACGCTTACACAGGGAAGTCGGTTTCGCAGGTTCTGCCGTTGCACCACACATTCGAAGGCAAGCTGGAGCTGGACCGATTTGGCGGCTGGTACGACCTTATTGTTAAGGTTCCTGGAGACGCAACTTTCAAGTACCAACTGGCGGGTCACGTTGAAACCGGAAACGAAAGCATCTCGGATCCGGCCCTCGGGGGTTTGATCAACCTAAGAGGCTGATCTAGACACGAGGGGGTTCGTGCTTGCAAGGATCATGAGCGGCCGGAGCCGCTTTGCCTAGCTGGAGGTGAAAAAGTCGGCTTCTTGCTTTCTCTCTCAAGCCCGGTTGGCGCAAGCGGTTTCGATGCCGGGAAACAATCTCATCCCGTTGTGGGAGCAGTGTTTTCTTGCTGTCCCTTTCGGAATCTGCTGGACACACGGACGAGTGCAGTGCTGCGCCCAAACTCTGCGCATTCGTTGGAGAAAAAGGGCCACTCCCTGAGAGCTGTCTCATTGCGATGGTGATACACTTCCGTCCATGCCTTCGAAGAAAAAAAGCAAAAAGAGGTCAACTGCGAAGCCAGTGAAGAAGGTACGACTGAGCACCAAAGCCAAAGCGGTGACAAAACCCGCGAAGCGGAAAGCAGCTCAGAAACATCCCGCTTCGAGATCCAGGTCGAGGGCCCGCAAGAAGCCTGCCATAAATGCCGAAACCGAATTGAGGCGGGAATTCCAAAGGCGGAACGTCAAAGCCGCCGGGATCACATCAAGTCGACGATCTCTAGAATTCGAGGGCTCCTCTCGTGTAGAGCAGGCCGACTCGGAAAGCGTTGAGGAACTGGTCGAAGAAGGGAACCTATTCGAGGCCGGCGCGGTCGCAGGGGTTGAGGAAGCTGACAACGCCGATGAGAGGGAAGTCCAAAGCCGCGAGCTGCTCGAGGACGACGTTCCCGAGGAATACCTCGACAAGGAGTAGCTTGGTTAGGAGATTTGTCCTTTCTTGGGTTCGCTCGATTCTGGATCGTTGAAATTCTTCCTGTGTGAAAGCTCCTCCACAGGCATCCGACCTAAATGGATTTCTTGAGTTTTTCACACTTGTATCGAGCGAATGCACGTCTAAAAGGGAGACCGATACTCCTGAGACTAGGAATTCAGAGTTGAAAATCGATGAGAAGAATAAATCTATGACACAGGGCATAAAAAACATCGTTTTGGTCCACGGCGGTTTTGTGGACGGGTCTGGTTGGTATGGTGTCTACAATGCACTGAAGGAGAAAGGCTACAACGTCTCGGTGGTACAAAATCCAACCATCTCGCTTGACGATGATGTTGCCGTAACCAAGAGGACGATAGCGGCCCAGGAAGGTCCGGTTATCCTGGTCGGTCATTCTTACGGCGGTGTTGTGATCACTGAAGCTGGGAACGACCCGAAGGTAGCAGGGTTGGTTTACATTGCGGCATTCGCACCCGACAGTGGTGAATCCGTTGAAACATTGATCCAGAATCCTCCGCCCGGCGCCCCCGTGCCTCCAATCCTGCCGCCTCAAAATGGATTCTTATTCCTGGACCGATCGAAGTTTCGAGCCTCTTTTGCCGGAGATGTCGATTCCAGCATGGCTGATTTTATGGCTGACTCTCAGGTGCCCTGGGGCACTCAGGCACTCGGTGGCGCAGTCTCCCAGCCAGCGTGGAAAACAAAGCCGAGTTGGTACTTGGTATCCACCGAAGACCGTATGATTCCCCCCGAGGCGCAAAAAGCCATGTCCAAACGAGCTGGCGCAAACGTAGTGGAGGTAAGGGGAAGTCACTCGGTGTACGTGTCTCAACCAGGCTCAGTTGCTTCTCTCATAGAAGAGGCCGCCGAAGGTTCGGGTTCTGTGGTTGCTCGGCAGTCTGTCGCCTAGAGGCAGTTTCTAACAGCAACTAGATGGATATAGGGTCGCTTCTTTGGAGCGCTCTCCACTCAAGCTTCACAATGGGCTGGAGAGGGCAAGGTGGGCGCTGTTTTTCGTATTGATGTGATCAGGCGATTCTGCAACTGCGGTCTTGACTCGCTTGTGGCGGAGGTTTGTGTCAGGCTAACGCCAGACGGCATCTTTATCGCCCGACAGTGCTCGGTCCAGATAGGTCGCTGCACTAATCAGAGCTAGATGCGTAAAAGCCTGCGGGAAATTTCCAAGGTGCCGGCCATCGGCACCCAATTCTTCGGAGTAGAGTCCAAGATGATTAGCGTACCCTAACAGCTTCTCAAACAGCAGCTGGGCTTTTTCCAATTCGCCAGCACGCGCGAGACACTCCACATACCAGAATGAACAAGCGGTGAAACTCCCGTCAATTCCCGGAAGCCCATCTATATGACTGCGTTCAACTCTGTAACGACGTACAAGTGTATCTTCGATCAGGTGGCTCTCGATCGCTCTCAAGGTTGAGAGCCACATCGGATCGACCGGGCTGATGAACCGCATCATTGGCATCAGCAGTGCCGAAGCGTCCAAGTCTTTCGTACCCTTCGCTTGGACGAATGACTGTAGCTCCTCGTCCCAGAAGTTTACGTAGATGTCGTTGCGAATCTCATCTCGCGTGCGTTGCCAGACATCCAGTGGACCGGGGAGCGAACGTTTTTGCGCCAAACGCAAAGCGCGGTCGAAGGCCACCCAGCACATGAAGCGCGAATGGAGGAACTCTCGCGGCCCGCCTCGGACCTCCCAAATTCCCTCGTCTGGGCGACGCCAATTTTTCTCCAGCCACTCGAGCATGCGGTGAACGTTCTGCCAACCCTGATGTGACGACGCATGGGCGTATTTATTGGCGAGGTATAGCGAGTCCATGAACTCGCCGTAAACATCGAGTTGCAGCTGCTCATAGGCCGCGTTACCGATGCGTACCGGCCGCGAATTCTCATATCCGGAGAGATGGTCCAGCGCAATTTCGTCGAGCTTCAGTCTTCCATCCAGCCCATACATCACCTGGAGCGGGCCGCGCTGGGCATCGTCACTCAAACGATCTTTCAGCCATTCGATGAAAGCTTCCGTTTCTTCGACAAAACCTAGACGGATGAGGGCATAGAGGGTGAAGGCTGCGTCCCGCAGCCATGTAAAGCGGTAATCCCAATTGCGTACGCCACCAATGCTCTCCGGTAGGGAGAACGTGGGGGCGGCGACGATTGAGCCATGTTTACGACTGATGAGCAGCTTTAACAGCAAAGCAGACCGTTGGACCATCTCCCGCCAGCGGCCTTTATAATTTGACTTTGAAATCCATGCTTTCCAGAACTGAGCGGTCTCAAAAAATCGCCGGTTAATAAGTTCCATTTCGGGAGGTTGTCCCTCGGCTCTTGGGGAGCCAAAGATAAACGTGGCTCTCTCGCCCGCTTTCAGCGTAAATGCGGACGTAACGCCCAGCGATTCTTGTTCCAGAGAAACCGTCGCATAGAGTGACATTGGCGGACACACTCTGTCAGCAGGGGAAAAAGTTGCACATCGATCTGAAATCCGGAGTTCATGCTTACCAGCTGCGTAATTGAATCGGGGCTGACAGCTCATTTCAAAACGTACGTTCCCGCGGATGACCGAAACGGACCGGACGATCTCGTTCGGTTGCTCTCCGTCTTGCTCCATCGGCATGTAATCTGTGAGCTCGGCAACACCTTCCTCGGCAAGAAATCGCGTGAGCAGAATGTTTGTTTCTGGCAAATAGAGCTGGCGCACACGCATGTTTGAGAGCTGCGGCCGAATCTGGAAACGTCCACCGTTCTTGTCATCTAAGAGCGCGGCGAACACAGTTGGGGAATCGAACTCCGGATAGCACAGAAAATCTATTGACCCGTCCGTTCCAACTAACGCAATCGATTGCATGTTACCGATGACGCCGTAATTTTCTATGGGTTGAAAGGCCATCTGCTAGCTCTCCGCGTGCGTTGCGGGGTAATTTCGTTTAGCCAAGCGTTCAGTATCACCGTTGACTTCGCCCAAGGATTCAAGATTGCAGAGGCCATCTCTTGTCATGCGCAACCACGTTGCCGTCCTTGACGACGTTGCCAAGCAGCAGAATTCGATGCTCGACATCCAAGTCCATACCGCGAATTTGAATCCAAACCCTTTGACTCTGTGAAAAACGCCAAAAAACCACCCCTCATTCACCTAGATCGGAATGACGGTTCTTATCGGCAAGACTCTCGGCCCGTTTACCGATCTTCTTCAACCCTATCTCAAGTTGCTTCAATTCTTCTGGAGAGACGTCCTGGAAGGCCTGTTGTATGAGCACGGCGTGCCGGCGAAATAGCGGGACGAACATTTCCCGGCCCTTCTCAGTTAGAGACACCGTCCTGACCCGCCTATCGGAGCTGCTCTCTAGACGGCTGACAAAGCCTTTCTTGTATAGCCGATCTACCGCCACGCTGACCGAACCTGGATTGAGGTCTACCTTTGGACCAATGGCATTCACCGGCATTGGTCCCTTGTGCAGCAGCACTTCCAGGACCCGAAAGTCAGACTCTCCTACCCCCTCCTCGACGAGCGTCGGAAGAACATACCGGGACATCGATTGCCAGGCTTTCAGCATAATCAGCCAGGCATGAAGGGCATCCGGAGACCTTTTGCGGTTTCCCATAAAAATCTGAATCCCTCCATTATACTCGACATCATATAGATCGATGTCGATAGAAACGACATCGATGTTAAATGAGAGGCTGCTTCCCACAAACACGGAGGCGCACGCGACTGAACTGAAAAAGGGCTTGGTAGGCTTGCACTTGCTAGAGCACGCAAGTTTTAGATCATGAATTTTGCAATACAGAGGAGAAGGTTTATGGCAACAGGTTCGACACTGGTTTCGCGCGCGGCAGGGGAAACAACGGCTTCGACAAATATTCTGGTACTTGTAGGAAGGCTGTTTTACGTGGCGATCTTCTTGATGGCGTCGCCAAATAACTTTACGAAACAAGCAGTTGCCTACGCAGCCTCACAAGGAGCGCCCCTCGCTTCGATTGGAGTCCCCTTGATGGGTGTCATCTCACTCGTCGGCGGCCTTAGCATTCTACTTGGATATCGCGCCAAGATCGGAGCCTGGTTTATCATCCTGTTCCTAATCATCGTTACGCCCATAATGCATAAATTCTGGGGTCTAACCGATCCTACGATGGCGCAGGTACAAATGATCAATTTCATGAAAAATCTCTCCATGCTAGGTGGCGCGTTGCTGATTACTCAGTTCGGGGCCGGACCATGGAGTCTAGACGCACGGCACCGGTAAAACCGATATGACTTTATAGTGGTGGAACAGGCGTGGCCGGGTCGGTTCTCACCCCGGAATCCTCCCTGGTCAGACGAGGCCTCTTTTTCGTTGCGACTATTCTGGGGATTTTGTATCTAAAGAAGAATTCAAGGTTAGCCTAGCTGGTGCAAGGCAGGGAGGCGGGAGTGTTGCTGGCGCTCATTGTTCTCATCGCAATAGCAGGTTTTGGCATTCTTGGCTGGCGAAAACGGAAGAACCTCGAAAGTGAACTGGAGCGGCACAGTGTTTCACCCCAGGAACTTCATGCAACGATGGATTCCGACCAGAAGGTACTTATCTTTGACGTTCGCCAAGCACTGGATCTCCTGGCTTATCCGGAACAGATTCCCGGCGCACGAAGGGTTTCGCCTGAGGATGTCTTGGCAAAACCAAATATTATTCCGAAAGATGAGGATGCCGTTGTCTATTGCACGTGTCCGAGCGAGAAGACTAGTCGCAGGGTCTTGCGTCGCGCACTAGGGCTCGGGTTCACACGAGTGAGATTCCTGAGAGGAGGCTTCACGGCCTGGAAGGGCTTGGGGTTTCCCGTGGAGCCGTTTCGAGGGACGTTAACATTTTCCTCTGCTGCAGCGGCACCACCTACGGCATGATGCAAGCCAGGTTACATTCATTGAAGATTGACTGAACTGATGCGGTCATGCGACCGAAACTAATGTGTAACGCCATGCTGATTTAAAGCCTGGCGCAAGTTCGGGACCCTCATTCGAATCGACTTTCCTGGGCTAGACTCCGGAATGACTTTTTGCTTGGTCAACGGCTATATACAGCGCTTTTGCGGCGTCTGCATTGTCGGGATCGACGCGCAAGACTTCGCGCAGCTCAGCAATCCCATCTCGCCATCGCCCGACCCGGCATAGTGCCAGCGCGTAGTTCAATCTGAAACCGTAACCCGTGGGAACCAGGTCAAGAGCAGTACGGTATTTGACCAGGGCACCGCGAACGTCCCCTGATTTTTCGAGTTGTGTTCCCTCGCGGTTCAGGCCAGATGCGGCAAACCCGACCTCCGATGCGCGGCTGTTTCGCTGTTTCAAGGCAGAGATTTGCACCTCAATTGCTCTTGCTTCTTCAACCCACCCGCTCTTGCGTTGGGATGCCGGTGAGTCCATTTGAGAAGATCCCTCCTTGATATTCCATCGAGGACTTCCGATTTTGGCCAATGGACTCCAGTAAGGTCGGCCAGTGTCGGAGCAAGATCGGCCACCTGAACATTTCTTGCAATGCGTTGAGCTTCGACGTGCCATCCGGCTAGCACCAGGGGGACGTGACGGTCGTATGGCCATGGATCCCCATGTGACGTTCCCGTGGGCTTAGAAGAAAACAACGTCCATTGGCTCGGCAGATAGTAAACGTCGCCACTGCGCTTGGGGAAAATGCTATTTCTAAGAACTGGGCCGATCCACCCCTCGACAGACTCCAAGTGCGTCACATCGTAAAAGCCATCAATACCAGGGACGTTTACTTGCTTGGTTAATACTTCACTCGCAGCCGAAAGAGAGAGGTTATGCCGCGCGAGTTCAGCGCGATCGAAATACAGCATCGTGTCGGTCTTGCCGGCAAACCAATGCATCTCGCCTGTGATTTTGAAATTTGCGTTAAGCTGTGCCTGGATCGCCTCCAGTGCCACAGAGAACGACAACCGTCGAGCTGCCTTGTTCCCTCGCAGCTGTTGTTCAGCTTCGGGAGCGGGTTCAACACCGTGATCTGCCGACAACACCCATAGGATGTTGTCTGCACCCAATCGCATGTTAAGAACCTCCATGAGGTGACCTAACGTTCGGTCGAGTCGAATCTGCTCGTCGGCAATTTCTGGACTATCGGGACCATACGCATGTCCTACGGCATCATTTGACGAGAATCCGATCGTCAATAGATCCGGAGCTTTGCCTGAATTCTCTCCCAAGTGATTGGCTTTGATTGCTTCTTCGGCGAAGGCTTCTAGCAACTCGTCGCCAAATGGTGATCTATAAACCGCGTCGTTGAGCAGGCGGCCGGGTTCCTCAGGCATGATGTGCGGGAATTGCCCATCAACCTGCTTTGTGGCATTCGTGGTGGAATCACTCCCTAAGAGCGGTCTCCACTGTTTGCCCGCATAAGAATCCACCATGCGTCTGCCGTTGAATTCCTGGGCCCATGTGGGGCTTTGATCGCCATAGTAACGGCTGGTGACAAAGTTGCCCGTTTCATGAGAGAACCATAGAACGGCCTGAGGATGATGTCCGGCCATAAGAACGGCCGCCCGATCTTTCATGGAAATGGAAATGACGCGGGCACCCGAATAGGACGACTCCAGCCAATCGGCAAAATTGTCCCCCAGAAGATTCTTTGGGGAGACTGCCTCTCCCGGTTCACCTATCAACGGCGAATCAGCGTCTTCCACGCAGTACGTCATTCGTCCGGTTTCCCGGTCGAACCACTCATTGGCCACGATGCCAGTGCGAGCGGGATTTCGACCAGCGAGCAAAACCGCATGCCCCAAGCATGTTTCTGTGGGCATATGCTCGTAACTTGCGTTCATGAAGTTCGCTCCACGAGTGTTGAAAAAATGGAGCGCACCCGTTTCATGCGCGCTGAAGCGTTCGAGATAATCGGCGCGCATTTGGTCGACTATCACGATGACGATCAGCTTGGGATGCTCTGCCAGAAGCGGGAGGGGGAGTAGAAGGAGAATCGGCAAGACGAGAGTACAGAACTTCTGTTGCATTAGGGCCTTTCTTCGATAGGACTGAAACCCTCGCAATGCTACGGCTTTCGTTCAGAGACGACGATAATCATGAACGTACCCGGTTTGGCGGTTGGCTTTGATCCCGCTGCAGCTGGCTGAAACTCCGCAGTGGGCAAATAGACTTTGTGTGCTTGTGGATCGACCGCCATTGTCCTCGCGCCCATAGGTGTGGTGACGGTTTCAACAACTTCGAATTTGCCGGCAGCCGTCTGTTTTGTCACCTCGAGTTTTCCGTCGCGGCAACTGGCAAAAGCCTCTGTGCCGTCGAACTTGGTGGCGTCCACCCCGGCACCGATCGGGAAGTCAGCTATAACTTTGCCGCTATCGGCGTTCATCACAATCAATTTCTGAGGATTTCGGCACCCAATGAACAGAAGCCGATTGTGACCGTCCATTGCCATTCCTACAGGGGATCCGCCAGGCGCAACTGGCCACCGGGCGACGACTCTCCGTTGCTTCAGATCCACGACTGCGACCTGATTTTTGTCTTCGAGGTTGACATAGGCCTTTCCGGCATCATCCGCGGCGAGGAACTCTGGTGCACCACCCAGATCGATTGGTGGATCAATCTTGCCGGTGGACGGGTCGACGTCAGGAGCCAGGGTTATGAGTGCACCTTTGTCACCTGATACCGCCAGAATTTGATTGACCGCTGGGTCATAAATTATGCCGTCGGCGTCTGCAAGAGCGGGTATTGTGCCGAGGGCCCTGTCGGTTTTTAGGTCAAAGACAACAATTCCCCCATCACCTCCGCCGTCGGTGATAAAACCACGTCCAACCGCGGGGACAAGCGCGACACCATGGGAGCGCTTCTGGCCTGAGATGTCTGCGAGTACTTTTCCATTTTCAGAATCAATGACCATGGTATGGGTCGATCGCGTGACGTATAGACGATGCGTACTCGGATCAGCGGTGATGTAGTCCCAGCCACCTTCACCTCCAATGTGGAATGTTTGGCTGACAGCCCAGCTCGTTTGCGAGAATCCGCGCTGGCCCAGACAAACAACGTTCAATATCGCCAACATCAGCACTGGGTAATAAGTCGATCGACTCTTCGTCATGAGCTTCTCCTACTGCACATTGAATTCGTTTAGTCGAGGTCAGTATAAGGTGCCTGAGTTCTTGCAGGCGAGCAGGAACTACCACGCAAGAAACAGTTAGCACACATTTTTCTCATCGTTCACGGGGTTTTCACGAAGCGTTGATGTGCAAATTTCTAAGATGCACGTACTGACCCAAGATCAGTGTGTAACTCGAGGAGATTTATGAGAATCCTCCGCCTGCTCTCACTGTGCGCAGCGATATGCGCGCTCCCGTTGTCAATCTCTGCCGTATTTGCTGAAAGTGGTCGTGGTGCTGTGCAGGGTCGAATTGTCGATCCCAGCGGTGCCATCTTGCCGGGTGCACGCGTTCAACTGGATCCGCTCGGATTCACGACAGTTACCAACTCTCAAGGAGAGTTCACGTTTTCGAACGTACCAGCCGGCAACTACACCCTTTCAGTTCAGTACGTAGGCTTTGGCCGAGTTTCTACGAGCGTGACCGTGAGTGCAAACCAGGTTACGCGAGCGGATAGCACTCTCAAGGTTGCCAGCGGTGTTGAGGAGGTTGAAGTCTACGCGGAACGTGGACATGGCGAAGCGGAAGCCATTAATCGCGAGCGCACGGCAGACAATATTCTTCAAGTGCTGCCATCAGAGGTCATCACAAGTCTGCCCAACGCCAACGTGGCTGATGCCATCGGAAGGCTTCCCAGCGTGACTCTTGAGCGAGATGAGGGCGAAGGTAAATACGTGCAGATACGCGGCACAGAACCGCGATTGTCGAACGTGACCATTGATGGCATCAACGTGCCTTCACCCGAGGGTGGAGTGCGGCAGGTTAAGCTCGACACGATACCCGCTGATCTTGTCGAGTCCGTTGAAATTAACAAGACCCTGCAGGCCAACATGGATGGTGATGGCATTGGCGGCTCCGTCGATTTGAAGACCAAGATGGCGGGCAATTCGCCTACCTTCATCGTTGAGAGCATGGCGGGCTACACCCCAATTGTCAATGGGCGATACATCGGCCAGTCAGACATGACAGTCGGGCAGCGTTTCGGACATCAGGGCAAATTGGGAATCCTCGTCGGGGGAAGTTATGACTACAACGGGCGAGGTATTGACGACATCGAACCAGTCCCGACTCCTGATAGTTTGACACCGACCTATGACAGCATGGACATTCGGGAGTACCGTTACGATCGGACTCGCTGGGGATTTGCCGGAACATTGGACTACCGCCTCGGACAATTCTCGAGCATTTACCTACGGGGCCTATATTCGGAGTTCAAAGACTACGGAGATCGCTGGGTGTACTCGCTAAACAATGGGGATGTCCCTTCCTACAACACTTCCGAGCGCCGTCCGGACTATGGTATCGGCAGCCTCACTCTCGGCGCGCATCACATGTTCAATTCGTCCTGGTTCAGCTGGGATGTTTCTACCGCTCGGGCGCGGCAAACCGCGTCTGCGGGTAACCCTGGGGCCAAGTTCGAATTTATCCCGGGTGCCAGCAACTGCAGCTACGATGCCGCTGCCACGACCAACAACTACCTGCCGCAATGGAGTCCGGTCTGCTTCCCTGAGGCTTACAATCCCACCAATTTCCAACTTCACAGCGTGACCGCCGATCTGGGAGAGACTGCACAGTTGAACTTTCAGGGCTCCGCCTCATACGCTCGGAACTACCACCTCGGCTCGCACTCTTCCACATTTGAAATCGGCGGTAAGGTTCGCAACGCCCATAAGTTTGATGACGGATACGAGAACGAGTGGGACCCGAATACCACGCTGCTGATGACGCAGTTCGTTGGCGGGTTCCACAACAACGACTACTACGACGGGCACTATCCATTTGGACCCGCGGCGAAATGGGACAAGATCACGCAATTCGTAGCGGCAAATCCGTCCGCATTCGATTACACACAAGGTTGTCCCTATTGCAGTGATCAAGCCTTTGATCTTGTTGAACGGATCTCCGCCGGGTACATAATGAACACCGTTGACCTGGGCCGATTCCACATCGTAGCGGGGCTTCGCTTCGAGGGGACGCAGGTTAGTACGCTCAGCTTCAGCGACGTCAACAATACATTTTCGGTCCCGGGAGGCGGTACATACATCGACGTTCTTCCGAGCGTTGCCGTGCGATACCGAATTACGTCCGACTCGGGTATCCGGTTGGTTTACGGGCGTGGGGTTTCGCGTCCTAATCCGCAAGATCTAACCAGCGCAGTGTCGTTCGATGGAGTAAACACCTATACCATAGGCAACCCGGCTCTCAAGCCTGAACGTGCAAACAACTACGACGTTCTTTATGAGCACTATCTGAATCCGCTCGGCATGATACAGGCCGGCTTCTTTTACAAGGACCTCACCGATCCGATCATTGGCACTCTTTCTAAGCCAACAAGCGGACCCTACGCTCCAAATTTTGTGAGTCAACCCGGTAACGCCGGCAGCGCGTACGTCGCCGGGGTCGAGTTCGCTTATATTCAACATCTCTCATTCTTGCCGGGCGGACTGCATGGGCTTGGGATCTCGGCCAACTACAGCTATACGACATCCGAGGCGCGCGGGTTAACCGGAACACCCACTCATCGCCCGCTCCTCCGCCAAGCCCCCCATACTTGGAACGTAAGCCCGACTTACGATCGTCCGCGCCTTTCTCTGCGAACAGGACTTTCCTACAACGGCGCAAACATCTTCCAATACTACGATCCAAGCGGGGACGTGGCGAATCTAGGGCCCAACGGACCAGCCGGAGACACATACCTTTATCCCCATTTCCAGGTGGATGCGCAGGGTAGCTATCGCTTCTGGCGGGGGCTGTCTCTGATTGCCTACGGCCTGAATATGAATAACGAGGTCTTCGGCTTTTATGACGGTCGACCCCAGTACGTTTTACAACGCGAGTATTACAAGCCTACTTACGCGATCGGCTTCCGCTATGTGCTCACACGAGAGAGCAATTGAATCGAGCGCCATCGTGTACTTGTGCAGGTTCGAATTTCGTGCGCCATAAAGGAGGAAGGTCTGCAACCACGAGATCGGCGTTCGAGTGCCCGCGAATGGCCGTTATCGCACCGAGCCCTGCCGAGGCAATGAGCAGCGGATCGATCACTCACGCTTAGCACTCCCTATTTCTCAACATAATCCGTTCGAAATTTGCCACTGCCGTTGAGCTGAACGACGGCGATGCTTTCCTTCGTCGCAACAAAATGAGGTAGCCCGGCCGGAATTACGATGAAACTGCCCGCGGGGTACCCTTTCAGATTTGTGGAGTTGAATTTCGTTCCCTCGCTCAGATACCAGGTTCCCTCGATGACGGTGATCAGTTCGTCCTGTGGGTGCGTATGCGCGAGGACGCGTTTGTTTGCGGGTATCTTGACACGATCGACCCAGGCACCGCCCTGACTTGAGTCCCCGAGTAGCTGTGCTCGCTGGCGGCCGTCAGTATAGTACGACGGAGTAAACCATGGCACTTGTAGGGGGGTGAACGCGATTATCTCCTTCTTCTTCGTGTCGGTCAGCGTCCCAATCGCCGCGGAGACCAATACTGCAAACATTAGCATTTTCATCACTACTCCTGCCAGCGAGCATTATCGCAGGCGCCGACGAGTCGGCGTTTGAAAGGATCTGAAATCCTGATTGACAGCGGATGATTGATGTCCCTCAACCCGTCCAAGCGCTTTGATTCGCGGCTCAGTGACTCAAGTCGCGCTAACAGGCGTCTTCACTCATTGACCTTCAATGAAACCACGCGATCTTCACCAATACCCAGAGATCGGTGCGGTATTAGCAGCGCAGAGAGATGCGCGACTAAGGAATTGGGGACGCCGCTGTAGAAGGAGCGGCAAAAGCCGCGGACATCTGGGTAGTCGCTAAGAACGCTTTGTGAACGCGGCGCAAATAGACCACCAAGAATCGCTCATGCCCGCGATCACTGGAAATCCAAAAGCTAACCATGCCGCCAGGGACAACCCACGTACGCTTTTCATACAACCCATTCTCGTACTCTTGATCTCCGTCGACCGGCGCCTGCCTGCTCGACTTCGTGCAGCATCAGATTTCCAATCCCAATCAAGTGGAATTCGCCGGACTATCGCTCGAATTGGGAAACGATCCGGGAGGACGAGCTGCCAATCTCGGTGAACGAACGCAGCCTCAGTTTTCGCCGTCCAAGTCCACTGAAAGGGACTGGGTCGCATCGGTCAGGTTGCTCCCCCACAAAGCGTTGCTGCCCCACAGAGCGTTGAAAGCATCCAGACTGTTACTGCCCCACAGAGCATTGCTCCCCCACAGGGCATTGCTGCCCCACAAAGCGTTCTGCGCCCCTACAAACGCGCTACTGCCCCACAGGGCATTGCTTCCCCACAAGGCATTGCTGCCCCCGAGCGTGGAACCATTCTGCACAAGATAGACACAATCACAGTTGGCATCGTAGGTAGCGGTGGGCGATTGGGCATTCAGACTTGCGGGAGGAACATCGGTTGCCGAAATCGCCATCTGTAAATCTAGATATCCCGCGCCAACTGTAAACGCGTCATACTGCAGAGTGTACGTTACGCCTGCGTCGGTCACTGATGAGTAGCGCGGCAGGTTCTTGTAGGCCGTCTTCATCAGCAAGGCCTTTACTTGATCAGGAGTTAAGTTGGGGTTTTTCTGAATCAGCAATGCTGCGCCGCCGCTTACTACAGCCGTGGCCATGCTCGTCCCACTCAAGATGAAGTACTTGTCCGACAAATTCTTGGAAGTTGTGTTTTGATAGTACTGTAATGCAGCTCGATTTCCCGGAAAGTTCTTTTGCAGGTAACCTCCCGTCTGCAGGGAGACGACCCGGTTCCCCGGTGCTACCAGATCAGGCTTCACGATGTGGTCGATAGCGGTGGGGCCCTTGGAACTGTAGGAAGTCATCACATCATCGGAACGGTCCGGAGTCCCCTTTGTGTTCATTGCACCGACAGTGATCACATAAGGATCGTTACCTGGCGCCGTGATGGTTCCATAGCCATTCCAAACCGAGTAGTTGGTTCGCCCGTCATTGCCGGCGGCCACAACGACGACAATTCCTGCCTTCCATGCGGCCTCAACAGCTTGGCAGAGAGGATCGAGTGCGTAGCTTTCATATACTGGCCTGCCGAGCGATAAGTTCATCACACGGATGTTGTACTGGCTTTTGAGCGCAATTGCCTTATTAATGGCAGTTATCACCGAACTATCCGTGCCTTGCCCCTGTTGCCCGAGGGCATGGAAGTTGATGATTGTCACATTGGGCGCGATTCCGCGAATGAGTACATCACAATTAGAGCAATTGGAATTTTTGCCACTACCTGCAATGATGCCGGCTACGTGAGTACCATGACCATATTGATCATCTGCACCGCCGCCTAAGGAGTCGAAGTTGTACAAAATTCGATTGTGTCCTTGCGGATCTTTCAGGTCATCTACGCCGTGTACGCCACTGTCAATCACCGCTACAGCAACCCCGGTCCCGTCCAACCCCAATCCCCATGCATAGTTCGCCAATACGGTTGGCGCTACGTTATTCATTTTGTTCGTGACGGGCCGATCCGGAGAGACATACAGCACATCGGGATCGTTCGAGAGTTTGGCCAACCGGGAGGCGGGCATGGACACGAGAAAGCCTTTAACTGGCCCAAGGTGCTGTTTTACGAATCCGCCGTGACTCGATACCCGGCTTTCGTGCTGCTGCGTCGGCGCCTTCTTAAACTGGACAATGACGTCGATGGCGTTGCTGGAATGTCGGCCTTTCAGTTCCGGCGATAGTTTACGGTCGTCGCCCCAAACTAGAGAAGCCGTCAACATGAGCATGAAGGTTACTTTCGACTTCATGGTGCCTTCCTCCAGTGATGCCTTACCGTTACAGAGCAGCAACTGCTAGGCCAGACCGAACTCTCGTAAGTGCTTGTTGTTACGCGAGGACGGGTAGATCCGCTGGGTAGCAGCGAGACAATTTGTCCCGGACTGGGGGCAACGAGACATTTTGTCGCGGGAAATGCGCCCAAAAGATGACGCTCTTAAGTGGTACACCAGAGTAACCACCGAGTCGGCTTTTGAAGGGACATGATGTTCGCAAATTGGCGAAAATTTAGGTACCTGTCATGTCATGGCGTTCCATCGGCGCGCGAGCCTTCATCACAACGATGACGGCGGCGGGATGCTTGTGCTTAGTGCTTACCTTCAGAGAATGGCAATCGACCGATCCCCTTAAGTTCGTTTGTTACCTGATCGTGGCCCTGTTTGCGTCGTCCCTGAAGGTAAGTTTGCCGCGGATTGAGGGAACGTTGTCCGCGAATTTCCTGTTTACTCTGCTTGGCATCCTCGAACTGAGTTTGCCCGAAACACTAGTAATCGGACTCGCGAGCACGGTTGGGCAGTTCTATTGGAAGCCGGCGCGGCAAGTGAAACTGGTGCAGTTGGTCTTCAATTTATCGCAGGTAACGCTCTCAAGCAGTGTTGCGTATGGCGCCTACAGACTAATTCTTACTCACGGTCATCAGGCATCGCAGCCCCTAGCGCTTTTGATCGCCACAATCGTTTATTTTGCCTGCAACAGCGCGGCCATGTCCACGATCATTGGCCTCACTGAGAGCAAGTCGATTCGTAAGGTCTGGATTGAGAGCTACTCGTGGTCGTTAGCTTACTACCTTGTGGGAGCAGCTGCGGCGTCCCTGGTCAACTTCTTGAACCAGCATATTGGATGGCAGTCGTCGTTACTGGTTCTGCCACCGATTTACCTGATCTATCGCTCCTATCGCTTGTATATCGGAAAACTCGAGACCGAAGCTCGCATGGCAGAACAGGCTTCGAATCTCCACCTGCGCACGATCGAAGCCCTGGCGCTTGCCATCGAGGCAAAGGACGAAAACACAAGCAAGCACTTACAACGCGTGCGCATCTATGCTATCGAATTAGCCAATGAACTTGGACTAAGCGAGGACGAAAAGGACGCCTTGAAGGCAGCTGCGGTACTGCATGACATCGGCAAGCTTGCGGTTCCGGAGTACATCATCTCGAAACCCGGCAAGTTGACTCCAGAGGAATTCGAGAAGATGAAAATCCATCCGATCGTCGGGGCGGAAATTCTCGAACAAGTTCATTTTCCCTACCCAGTCGTACCCATCGTGCGAGCCCATCACGAGAAATGGGATGGGGCCGGGTATCCCAACGGATTGAGTGGTGAGGAGATTCCCATCGGGGCGCGCATCCTGGCCGCGGTTGATTGCCTTGACGCCCTTGCTTCCGATCGACACTACCGCAAGGCACTCCCCCTGGACGAGGCGATGGCTCAAGTGGCCTCTGAGGCTGGAACAAGTTTCGACCCGCGAGTCGTCGCTCTTCTGCAGCGCCGCTACGTCGAACTGGAAAAGATGGCGACGGAGCAGCCGCTGGAAACGCCTTCAAAGCTATCGACAGAACTTAAGGTTCGACGCGGGTCGCAGCCTGCAGCCGGATTCGCTGAACAAACGGAAGCTTCTCATGACGACGTTGCCGGGGACTTCCGCGGGCGGACAGCCTTAGCCCGAAAACAATGCAATGAAATGCTCGAAATCAGCTGCGCTTCAGGTTCCTCTATCGATATCGAGGATATAAGCGCCTTGATTGCGGTCCGTTTGAAGCGCGCCGTTTGGTACGATGCTTTTGCCCTGTACCACTTGAACGAGGGTGTGCTCATACCTGTCTTTGTGGTGGGGGAAAACTCCAAGGTTTTTGCCTCATTACGCATTCCTCTTGGCGAAGGTCTGTCAGGGTGGGTAGCGCAAAATCGCAGGCTAATCGTGAATGGCAATCCTTCGGTTGAGCCCGGATATCTGAACGATCCGACCAAGTACAGCACGTTACGCTCGGCTCTGGCATTGCCGCTGGAAGGACAATCACACGACCTTGCGGTGATAGCTTTGTATCGCGCTGCCCAGGATGCGTTTACTGTGAATGATGTGCGTGTCTTGGAAGCCATGCGTCCTGGTTTGGAGCGCATCGTCTCGCCGGCTCAAAAAACCAAGGCATTCGTAGCCTCCTCCAACTCGTAGCGCTTTGCGTCATAACTGTTGGTCTCCCATCCGACTTGCACTCCAGAGCAATTCCTGAATGTCCCGATCGCGGATACCAGACTCCAGCTCAGGGTAGATTGTCGAAAAAGAGATAGACCGAAGCAATGCGACCGTTCCGGGCCACGATGAAATCGGTTCCCGCATAAGCTGGTGGTTTGCCGGGAGTGCCAGATACCCATCGAACCCGTCCGGCATCACCTAATTCCTCGGGAGGTGAGAGGGGCTGATATTCGAAATCTGGATGTTGCTCTTATCACACCGGCAATTCGATCAATCTCCTCGCGCCCACGAAATATGCCGCCCTTGGGGTCATGGAACACTGCGTCTTCGTGAAAGATCTCGTCGATTGCAGCTCGACGGCGCACAGGGTCATTTTCGCCAAATACGTCGCTCAGATTACGAAGCAGAAGGGTCGACATGCTGTAGGACATGGTTGTTTCCTCTCTCGTCATCAGATCCCGAGAAGGGGACCCTGCGCTAGCTGGTGCTTCGTCCTATTGTCGTAAATCCTTCGCTCCATACGAATCTTCAAAACCTCGCCTCGGGCCAGACCTCAACTCAGCGTCAGCCGTAACTTGGTTGCGTGAAGGACAGTGCGCTCTCGGCGCGATGAAGAATACGAGCGAGAACTCCATCTGGCTCATCTGGCTCATCTGCCTAGCTTCAACTTAAAGCACTCATCAATCCGACCACGGAGCCGGCTTGCGGTCCCATCGATGCCGCTTCAACTCCCGCAGCAGCTCAACGGGGAGCGCGCCTTTGTCACTCAGCGCAGTGTTGTCGCGGACATGTTCGAACTTCCTCATTCCCACAATCGTGGTGCTGACAGCGGGATGAGATAAAACGAAGCGCAGCGCCATCTCTGGCAGAGACATCCCCGACGGCAGAAGTTGTTTGAGCCTGCCCACGCGCTCCAGAGTGTTGGCAAGATTCTCAGGATTGAAATAGCGCGACCTCCAGTCTGTGTGGGGGAACTTTGTGTCCTTTGTCATCTTTCCCCCTAGACTCCCCTCGTCGAGTGCAACCCGGACAATAACCCCGATGTTAAGCTCCTGGCAGACGGGGAACAGTTCCTCTTCTGGTGACTGATCGAAAATGCTGTAAATCACCTGTACCGCGTCTACCAACCCGGTGCGAACAGCCTTGATTCCGTTCTCCGGCTCCCACCGGTTCAAGCTTAGACCGAAGTGGTGGATGATGCCGTCTTTTTTAAGTCTCTCCACCGTCTTGCGGAAGTCAGGTTCTTCGGTCCACTCGTCCGTCCAGACGTGGAATTGAAGAAGATCGATTGAATCGGTTCCGAGCTGCTTGCGGATTAGATCGGCGTATTTGAAAACGTGGTCAGGCGGAAACACATCGTGGTATTTGTAGCTCGGGTGCGCTGGCCAGCGCTCATTCTTGGGAGGGATCTTCGATGCCGCATAAAGTCGCTTCCCCTTGTACTTAGCAATCGTCTGCCCGAGGAGACCGTCGCTCTTGCCTTCGCCGTAGCCCCACGCTGTATCGAAAAAATTGCAGCCGAGATTCACCGAAAGTTGCAGTGCTTCGAGCGACTGCTTGTCGTCCGAGCCACTCCATCCCCCCATGCCCCAAAGTCCGGGCGCGATGTCACTAATTTCAATCCCCGTACGGCCAAACTTGCGATATTTCATTTCTCATCCCCCAAGAATGTTGGTCATTAATTGCTTCGAGAAGCTGCATTAGCTGATTCCGACTCCGGGCATAATAGCGTAGCAGTTTCGGATATTGCTGGACTCGCGCGTTTGCGACCAACCGTTTTACTTCGCAATGACAAAATCCGGGCACTTGCCCTCGGCAGAGCTGGGACCAACCCACACGGTGGCGTTTGCTGGCTCAACCCGGTGCTGCATATCGATGTTCGAGAAGGCGAGTTGCTGAAGTTCCAAGCGCGGCGAGGGCGAGGTCAACCCAAGAAAGCTTGTGACAGGGTACTAGCGTTTCTGAAGAAGACCTGTCAAAGTGCCTCACTTTGTTTCAGCTAAACGAAGATCTCGCCGGGCAGAGCAGTCAGTGTGCGGCTGGCAAGCGTGTTCTGAATCGTCCGCCTCGGCAGCTCAGACGATGTAGGATCAAACTGTTTGCGTTCTATTCGAAGCTGAAGAGTACGCTCGATAGCTCTTAGGTCCATCATCTCGACTGGAGTGAAAATGGTTGAAGCGCAGCCCTGTGATCCCGCGCGGCCAGTACGTCCGACCCGGTGGATAAAATCTTCGGCCAAGGTTGGTATGTCGTAGTTGATGACATGTGCGACGTCGTCAACATGCAAACCGCGTGCTGCGATATCGGTCGCCACCAAGACTTGGTATCGCCCTTCCTGAAATCCATTGAGTGCGTGGTTGCGCTGGGACTGGGAGCGATCTCCATGGATCATTGCTGCGCTGAAGCCTTCACGAATGAGCTCCCGAGCGACGCGTTCAGCGCCACGTTTCGTGCGAGTGAAGATCAGCGTCTGTCCAACTTCCGTGCTCAGTAGTTCGCGAAGTAGTTGCATCTTCTGGTTGGGACGGGCCTCGTAGGCTCTCAATTTGACCGTCGTCGCCGGCTTTAGAACTGAGCCCAGCGCGATGCGAATTGGCTCGCGAGTGTACTCATTCACCAGCCGCGCAACCGACTGCTCCATCGTCGCCGAGAAACACAGTGTCTGCCGATTGACGGGAAGTACCGCCACAATGCGCCGGATTGCCGGAAGGAACCCCATGTCCAGCATGCGGTCCGCTTCGTCGAGCACAAGGACTTTTGTTCCGCGCAGATTGATTAACTTGCGGTCAATGAAGTCCTGCAGCCGGCCTGGCGTCGCGATAATCAGGCTCGAGCCGTTGCGGAGAGCCTGAATCTGCGTCTTCTCGGAAAGCCCGCCAACGATCAGCGCTGCTTTCTTGAGCCGCTTGCCGCGCAGCTGCTCGTATTGCTCCTC